>ERZ1106951.16-NODE-16-length-191898-cov-21.641186_pt1 | contig 191898 bp, 147 predicted proteins | sample MGYA00403676_ERZ1106951 | MGnify/ENA primary metagenome ERZ1106951 (study PRJEB35170, sample SAMEA104062398) | human gut metagenome | biome: human gut; feature: human-associated habitat; material: faeces | place: Denmark | collected 2012-04-23 ...
ACTGCCGACCTCTACATTATCAGTGTAGCGCTCTAACCAACTGAGCTATAGGACTGTCAACCGTCATGTTGCCTGAAACTTTTTTATCTCAGCATCATCTTTCTCTCTATATACTGGCCTTTCCAGTTTAAGATCATATCTTATACATATTCAACCGTAGTACCAGAGAACAACATACCTTGTTTCCTGACTACATTCACAAGATTCTGGCTCCAGAAAGGAGGTGTTCCAGCCGCACCTTCCGGTACGGCTACCTTGTTACGACTTAGCCCCAGTCACCAGTTTTACCCTAGGGCGATCCTCGCGGTTACGCACTTCAGGTACCCCCGGCTCCCATGGCTTGACGGGCGGTGTGTACAAGGCCCGGGAACGTATTCACCGCGCCATGGCTGATGCGCGATTACTAGCGAATCCAGCTTCACGGAGTCGAGTTGCAGACTCCGATCCGAACTGAGACATGGTTTGGAGATTAGCATCCTGTCGCCAGGTAGCTGCCCTTTGTCCATGCCATTGTAACACGTGTGTCGCCCCGGATGTAAGGGCCGTGCTGATTTGACGTCATCCCCACCTTCCTCACAGCTTACGCTGGCAGTCTCACCAGAGTCCTCAGCTTCACCTGTTAGTAACTAGTGATAAGGGTTGCGCTCGTTATGGCACTTAAGCCGACACCTCACGGCACGAGCTGACGACAACCATGCAGCACCTTCACACTCGCTATTGCTAGCTGAACCGTTTCCGGATCATTCGAGTGCAATTTAAGCCCGGGTAAGGTTCCTCGCGTATCATCGAATTAAACCACATGTTCCTCCGCTTGTGCGGGCCCCCGTCAATTCCTTTGAGTTTCACCGTTGCCGGCGTACTCCCCAGGTGGATTACTTAACGCTTTCGCTGTAGAGCTTACATTGTATCGCAAACTCCTAGTAATCATCGTTTACTGCGTGGACTACCAGGGTATCTAATCCTGTTTGATCCCCACGCTTTCGTGCTTCAGTGTCAGTTATGGTTTAGTAAGCTGCCTTCGCAATCGGAGTTCTGCGTGATATCTATGCATTTCACCGCTACACCACGCATTCCGCCTACCTCAAACACACTCAAGTAACCCAGTTTCAACGGCAATTTTATGGTTGAGCCACAAACTTTCACCGCTGACTTAAATCACCACCTACGCACCCTTTAAACCCAATAAATCCGGATAACGCTCGCATCCTCCGTATTACCGCGGCTGCTGGCACGGAGTTAGCCGATGCTTATTCATAGGGTACATACAAAAAAGGACACGTCCTCCACTTTATTCCCCTATAAAAGAAGTTTACAAACCATAGATCCTTCTTCCTTCACGCGACTTGGCTGGTTCAGCCTCTCGGCCATTGACCAATATTCCTCACTGCTGCCTCCCGTAGGAGTTTGGTCCGTGTCTCAGTACCAATGTGGGGGACCTTCCTCTCAGAACCCCTATCCATCGTCGGTTTGGTGGGCCGTTACCCCGCCAACTGCCTAATGGAACGCATGCCTATCTATCAGCGATGAATCTTTAACAAATATTCCCATGCGGGACCCCTGTTTCATGGGGTATTAATCCGACTTTCGCCGGGCTATCCCCCTCTGATAGGTAAGTTGCATACGCGTTACTCACCCGTGCGCCGGTCGCCACCCAAGTATTGCTACCCTGTGCTGCCCCTCGACTTGCATGTGTTAAGCCTGTCGCTAGCGTTCATCCTGAGCCAGGATCAAACTCTTCGTTGTTGATTTTGTTTATACCTTTTGCTCAGTATCTCGTCTCTTTATTGTAGCTCTTGACGGTATGTCAGTATTCCTACTACGTCTCTTGTACTACTTGTTGATATGTAATGCTTTCAAAGAACTTATGCTATCGTTTCGATTGCGGCTGCAAAGGTAAGAACTTTTTTCTAACTGACAAACTTTTCAAGGAAAATTTTGAAAGTTTTTTTTCAAAGCCCCCGGATGGTCGGATATTCGCTTAGCCTAGCTAACCTCATCCTCGCTATCACTGAAACTACCCCATCATCATGTTAACTGCCGCCCTTCTCGCTCGAATGCGGGTGCAAAAGTAATCCTTCTAATACTAACTTCCAAATGTTTTGAAAACTTTTTTTTCGTTACGCTCTGGATACATAATACTCTATTCTAAGGTACGCAAGAAAAAATATTGGGATATTATCATGATAAAAAAGGAAATAAACAGCTGAGTTATTTTGCCATTTGCCTCAACTGTTGCATACGATTGATCGTGATCGTCTTCCGATTGATCGAAATAATCCCCTCCTGTTCCATTTCGGCAAATGCACGTGCCAACGAAGGACGCGTAACCCCGAACCGATCGGCAATTTCCTGCTGAGTATCGGACAGTTTGACCGTCGAGGTATCCGGAGAAGAAAGATGATGCAATAAATAATCGGCAATTTTATTCTTAATATTCTTGAGCGACAGAAACATAATCTTATCCGTCAGGAAGCTGCTACGTCCGGAGATCAGCATCAGGAAGTTTTGCAAAACCTGCTTATCCAATTGCATCCACTCTGTAAAATCAGCTCTGGATATGAACAAGACTTCAGAAGGCTCGACTGCTATGATATTGACAGGCAACTCATGTCTAGGAGCGAACAAAAAAGCCGGAGCTAACAAACGGGAAGGAATAAGTTCTTCTATCACAACCAACTTTCCCGCATCATTCACCATTTGTCCCTGTAAAAGTCCTTTCAGAACAACCATCAAATGATTGCAGGGAGTGCCCTGAAGAGCCACAACATCATGTACCCGATAGCTTTCAACCCGATACGGGATTTTTTCCAGAAAGCCGAAAATTGCATCGGAAGACACATGCTCGAATAACGGAGCTTTCATTAATATCTCTATCATACCGTATCTTACTACTTTTTACAAAAATACAAAAAAATCCGACGCTTGTAACATTTGGTACAATTCGGGAAATGCAGTCTCCCTACATTTGCCTGTCGAACGAGATAAAAAAGATTCAGTAATCACATTAAAACCAATAAAAATATGGAAACTAAAATGTTTTGTTTTCAATGCCAAGAAGCGGCAAAAGGTACAGGATGTACTCACAAAGGAGTCTGTGGAAAAGACGACAAAACTGCAAACCGGATGGATTTACTGTTATTCGTAACAAAAGGTATCGCGACTGTCGCCACCTTGCTCCACAACGCAGGGATCGAAAGCTCCATGAAGGTAAACCATTTTACGACAGACGCCCTATTCTCCACGATCACAAATGCCAACTTTGATATCGAAAGCATAACCGGACGAATCATCAAGGGGCTTAAGTTACGCAACGAATTGATCGCCATCGCAAAAAAAAGAGATATCGTACTTCCCATCATCGACGAACTGATATGGAACGGCGAGGAAAACTCATTTGAAGGAAAATCGCAGACAGTAGGCGTGCTCCGGGAAGCAAACGAAGACATCCGCTCGCTGAAAGAACTGATCATTTACGGTCTGAAAGGCATGGCTGCCTATGTTGAACATGCCGCCAACCTCGGCTACGAAGAACCCGAATTATATCGGTTCATCCAGCGTGCACTCGCCGATACATTACGCAAAGACCTTACTGCCGAACAACTCACCGCTCTTGTTCTGGAAACCGGGAGTTTCGGAGTCAAAGCTATGGCACTGCTCGATAAAGCCAACACCTGCAGCTACGGCAACCCGGAAATAACGCACGTCAACATCGGCGTACGCAACAATCCAGCCATCCTGATCAGCGGACACGACCTGAAAGACATGGAAGAATTGCTTGCCCAGACCGAAGGGACCGGGGTCGATGTCTACACACATAGCGAGATGTTGCCGGCCAACTACTATCCAGCATTCAAAAAATACAAACATTTTGTAGGTAATTACGGCAACGCCTGGTGGAAACAGCGGGAAGAGTTTGAGAATTTCAACGGACCGATCCTGTTCACAACCAACTGTATCGTGCCTCCTCTTGAAGGAGCCAGCTACCGAGACCGTGTCTACACCACCAACTCTACCGGATTCCCCGGTTGGAAACATATTCCGGCGCGCGAAGACGGCAAAACGAAAGATTTTTCCGAAATCATCGCCCATGCCAAACACTGTGCCGCTCCTAATGAAATCGAGCATGGCGAAATTATCGGAGGATTCGCACACAATCAGGTGTTAGCATTAGCTGATAAAGTCGTCGATGCCGTGAAAAGCGGGGCAATCCGTAAGTTTGTCGTCATGGCCGGATGCGACGGGCGCATGAAAAACCGTAACTACTATACCGAATTTGCCGAACAATTGCCGGATGACTGCGTGATTCTGACAGCAGGTTGCGCCAAGTACCGGTACAACAAACTGCCGTTAGGAGATATCAACGGCATTCCCCGCGTACTGGATGCCGGACAATGCAACGACAGCTATTCACTAGCATTGATCGCCATGAAACTACAGGATGTATTCGGGTTGGAAGATATCAACCAATTGCCGATCGTCTATAACATCGCCTGGTACGAGCAAAAAGCAGTAATCGTCTTGTTAGCCCTGTTAAGCCTGGGTGTCAAAAATATCCACCTGGGACCAACATTGCCAGCATTCTTATCACCGAATGTAGCCAAAGTCCTGGTCGAAAATTTCGGGATCGACACCATACAAACTCCGGAAAAAGATATAGAACAGTTCATCATAGCATAAGATTCTCAAATTGTTTTGGATATCCACAACCAAACGTATACTTTTGTAGTTATAACATAAAAAGGTTAAATTATGAAGAAGATTCTACAAGAGTTCAAACAATTCGCCATGCGCGGCAACGTGATCGACATGGCTGTGGGTATCATTATCGGCGGTGCTTTCGGTAAAATCGTATCATCTGTCGTCGGTGACATCATCATGCCTGCTATCGGCCTGCTGATCGGAGGCGTAAACTTCACCGACTTAAAGATCATACTGAAACAGGCTGTAATGGACGGTGACAAAGTTGTCTCGCCAGCTGTTTCCATCAACTATGGAAACTTTTTGCAGGTGACTTTCGATTTCATCATTATCGCATTTTCTATTTTTATGTTAGTAAAAGGAATCAATGCCTTGAACAAGAAAAAAGAAGAAGCACCGGCAGCTCCGGCTCCCCCTCCAGCCGATATACAGTTGCTTACCGAGATACGTGATTTGTTGAAAGACAAAAAATAAAACGATATCAAAACACCTTTTATCACGCTCTTTTAGGCACGGATTAAATTCCGTGCCTAAATCATGTCGATTAGTCAGCAGGATATTGTTTCGACATCTCCTTCCGCCAACCTATATCAATCAATAAGATAATATCTCAAGCCCCGTTTCCGTCATCAGGAACGTATGCTCCCATTGAGCGGAAGGCAGTTCATCTTCGGTAACGACTGTCCATCCGTCTTCTTCGTCAATAAAGACCTGCCAGGTTCCCATGTTGATCATCGGTTCGATCGTGAATACCATACCTGGAACCAGAAGCATCCCTGTCCCCTTTCGTCCGAAATGGCAGACCTCCGGTTCTTCATGGAACTCCAATCCGACACCATGACCGCATAAATCACGGACGACAGAATACCCGTTCTTCTCCGCATGGCGTTGGATGGCATTGCCGATATCACCGACAAAACCGAACGGTTTCGCCGCCTGCATACCGATTTCAAGACACTCTTTCGTCACCCGCACCAGCTTTTCCTTTTCAGGGGTCGTTTTACCGATGATAAACATACGGGAAGCATCCGAGTAATACCCGTCCAAGATAGTCGAAACATCTACATTGATAATATCCCCCTCTTCCAATATCTCATCTTCACTGGGAATACCGTGGCAGACCACCTCGTTGACAGAAGTGCAGACGCTTTTCGGAAACCCTTCATAATTCAGAGGCGCCGGAATAGCCCCGTGCGAAACGGTATAATCATATACCAACTTATCGATCTCGGCAGTAGACATACCGGCCTTGATCTCTCTTGCAACCAAATCGAGCACCCCGGTATTCACCACACTGCTCCGGCGGATGCCTTCGATCTGTTCTGCTGTCTTGATCAGTTTGCGTGACGGCACCAGGTGGCCTTTATTCTGATAGTAAAGCACTTTTTTGTCTAATTCGGTAAGAGGCTGTCCTTTGATGATGTGCCAATTGTTTTTTATTCTTCTGCTATGCATGGCTTTGTTTATTTATCCATACAAAAGTAGCAGTTATCGGGCATTATCCAGATACTTTTCCTTGAATATATTGAAACAAAGTATAAAGATCGAAATCAGGAGCGGCCCAAAGATAATCCCCATAAAACCGAATAGAGACAAGCCGATGATCACACCGAATATGGTAATGAGCGGATGAGTATCCGCCATTTTTTTCTGCAAGATAAAACGAATCAGGTTATCCACATTCGTAATGATAATCAAAGCATAAGCCGTCAGTCCGGCAGCATTCACCCAATCTCCTGTCAACGTCATATAAAGAGCCAGCGGCAACCAGACCAACGCTGTACCTACAACCGGAATGATCGTGGCAAAACAGGTCAGAAAGCCGAAAAGGAAAGGACTCGGCACATCGAATATCCAATATCCGAGCAAAGCGATCAGCCCTTGGATGATGGCCAGCAACGGAATTCCGATTGCGTTGGAGGTGACGATCATATTGATCTCGTTCAAGACGTTTTTCTTATTCTCGTCACTAAAAGGCAAAATGCTGTAGACATACTTTTCCATCTTGGCACCACCAATCAGCATGAAATAAAGTATCAGCACCAGTACGGCCACATTGATGGCGAAACCGCTGATTCCTCCCATCAAGACCTGCCCTATCTTCGGGAGAATGGAGACAGCAGACATGATATTGGAGGTATCGAGCACGTCGTATCCGGTCCGTTGCTCGATCAGGTTCGCAATATGTTCCGCCGACTTGACCAATTGGGTCGGGTCCAGATTGAAATTTTGCAGTTTGTTGATAAATAACCAGACAGCCAGCGAAAGCGGTATCAAAAAACAGAGGATCGTTTCCAGCAACAGGATTACAGCAACGAAGCTACGCCGCAAATGTTTCTTTTCGGTCAGATACAACATTTGTTTCCTGACCAATATATAAATGGTACAAGCGCCCAAGATACCTCCCAGAAAAGGGATGAATTCCACAAAAAGAATCGTCCCCAGCACTACGATAATCGTAACCAGAGAGTATTTCCAGTATTGTTCCTTTACATTCATTTTGTTATTTTGCATTATTATACAATGTATATATAAATAACAATACAGGAGAGCGGTTGTTTATCGTCTTCTGTCAATACAGGCTGAAATCGGAAGGCTTGATAACGAAGCCTATCCTTATCATGCTTTTGAACTTATTATATTCCAATAGATTTTCCCCATAGCCATTGTAATATTGCAGGAAGAAATATTGATTCTCATTATTGTTAAATTTGTAACTCAATTCGACCTGTGTGTTAAAGCTGGTCCAAGTCTTACGCTTCGTCAGGATCACACCACAATTAAAACGACGGTTGTCGGTCCGGTAATTGGCGGCGACCTGAAAGATCCCGTTATATTTCAGCAGGTCTTTATTATTCTCACCATCCACAATCGGTATCCAGGTCTTGAACTGTGCCTCCCAATTCGGCGAGAGGGTGATCGCAACCGCAAAAGTGACTTTATTCCAACTGCGGGAAGCGGTGCTGTCTTTCCCGTTCGATTCATGTTCGAGCATAAGATACCCTTTACCTATATATTTATTATGGTAGACGATCAGATGCCCCAGACCGATACCAGGATTAAAATTAAGGTCCTTCATGGGCAACGATTCCTGAAAGACATTCCAAAAAGCCTTCTGAGTGTACTGGATAAACAGATAAGTATCGAACGGCAATTTGCTTTTTGTCAGTCGTTGGGCAATACTCAACTGAAACTTCACGTCCGAATTGGCGGCAGTCGGTTTATGTCCGAGAGTTGTCCCTCCCACGAAGTAATTGTCCTTGAACAGGGTGAAATACGGCATCTTGTCCAAAATACCGCGGATACTGTCGGCGTTATAAGCATTCGCCACGATCCTTTCCCCGATAGTTTCTCCTTTTTTTTCCTGTGCCGAGAGGGTACAGACCATCACAGACAGAAACAGAAGCATCACGATCCTTTTCATAAAACGCATCAAGTTTATTGAGTCGATAAAAACCTTAGCAAAGATATACGAATCAATGAATGACAATTCGCCTCTTTAGCACCTATATTGGTCATTTCGTTATCATTCTTTTAAATAAAACCAATTACAGAATGGTTAGTTCATTTTTATTTATCTTTGCAGGCATGGAAAAGATATACAACTATTACCAAGATATTGTCACGGCTTACACCCGCAGGGCCGATAACCTGAAGAAAAAAATTCATTTGCTCGGAAGCATCCGTTTGTTATTGGTCGCCGGTCTGATCGCCATGGTCTGGTTCTTCAAATCCGAAGACTGGAAAGTGCTGGCCGGGATCGCCGTCTTGTTTACTATCCCGTTTATCGCTCTAATGGTCTGGCACACCAAGCTCTTCGCCCGGAAATGTTACGCCGAAGCACTGGCGAACCTGTGCAAAAACGAACTGAACGGGTTGGATTACGATTTCAGTGCGTTCGACGGAGCACCGGAAAAAAGTTCCGCAGAACATTCGTTCAGCCTTGATCTGGATTTGTTCGGAAACCATTCGCTTTTCCAGTCCGTCAACCGCACGGTTACTTTCATGGGAAAAGAGAAGCTGGCCGGCTGGTTTATGCAACCACTCACCGACAAGGCTATGATATTAAGACGCCAGGAAGCGATCCGCGAACTGGAATCCTTCACGCAGCTCCGGCAACATTTCTATGTGACAGGCATCCTGCATCCGGGAAACAAGGACGACCAACAACTTATTTCTCTATTAAGTAAAGCGGCTCCCTGCTTGATCAACAATAAAATATGGAAACTGCTCATCTGTCTGATCCCTTCCATCTGGGTATTGGTCGCGATAGGATGTGCACTGAACCTGCTCCCGGTATCGATAGCCGGCATGTTCTTCGGATTGTCTTTCATTATCGCTTATCTCAATGCGAAGCAGATCGCTACGGTACACAATTCTTTGGACAGAATGGAGCAAATATTGCAGACTTATTCCGAGCTGATCAAATGTATCGAAGGTGAAAACTTTCAATCCGCCGAGCTCGCCGATATCCACAACCGGTTTGCAAGCGACGGGCAAACGGCCTCTTCAATCATCAAAAAACTCTCCGGACATATCGGTGCGCTGAACCAACGTTTCAGTGCAATCGGCGTCATACTGAATATTTTCACTTTGCGCGATACCCGCATGGCGATAAAGCTGGAAAAATGGAAGATGGAGCATGGAGAGGATACGGAACGCTGGTTCGAAGCATTGGCTTTGTTCGATGCTTACTGTTCGCTGGGTGGATTTGCCTTCAATCACCCGGAATACATTTATCCTGAGATAGCAGACGTATATTTCAAAATGGAAGGCAAAGCGCTCGGACATCCGTTACTGCGCCGGGACATATGCGTAAAGAATGACATCGAGATCCGGAAAAGTCCCTGGTTCCTGATTATTACGGGAGCGAATATGGCAGGAAAAAGCACTTACCTGCGTACCATCGGCGTCAACTATCTGCTCGGCTGTATCGGTGCTCCGGTTTGTGCGGCGTCTCTGACTTTATATCCGGCCCGGATGGTGACCAGCCTGCGTACTTCCGATTCTCTTGCAAGCAATGAGTCTTATTTCTTTGCCGAACTGAAACGGCTGAAGATGATTATCGATCGCTTGCAACAGGGCGAACAGCTATTCATCATTTTAGATGAAATCCTGAAAGGGACCAATTCGATCGACAAACAAAAAGGTTCCCTTGCTTTGATGAAACAGCTGGTAGCGAATCAGGCTTGCGGTATCATTGCCACACACGATCTGGCGTTAGGCGAACTTGAAAAGGAATTCCCGAACCAGATCAAGAATTATCGTTTTGAGGCCGATATCCAAGACAACGAACTGACATTTTCCTACCAACTCAGAGAAGGGATAGCCCAAAATATGAATGCCTGCTTCTTGATGAAGAAGATGGGGATAACGGTATAACATGCCTATACCGAAGAAATTTTATGGCCCACCCTAATCATTCAGGACAAAGACAATGATAAGACATGTCACCAAAACAGACAATAACCCTTATTGGGACTTTTGACAGATGAATGTTGGTAGTAAAAAACGGCTTCACCGTTTGCGTTTGCCTTCATCAGGGATAAAGTCGGCCTCGAAAGGTCCTATTTAAAAGACAATTGCCATGCTACTGTTATCAAACAGCCAGCCCACAGACCTTTTGCCTTTAGTCGAAAACCTTTTCGCCCTTGGTCAAAAGCCCTTTCGACACTGGTCAAAAACCTTTTCGACTAAGGGCGAAAAGTAAAGGAGTGGTAGTAATGCTGTTAATACCTGTGTATTTGTTGATTAATTAATATTGTAGTGTCCTTGTTTTTCTCTTAAATATATATAGGTGAAACGGGGAGGCATGGCCAATCTAAATCAGGACGAAACAGGGTGAAGACAAACTTTTGAGGTGAAGACAGTTCGGATGTCTGCCTTCACCTTTGTATGACATGATAATCAAAAGGTATCAAGGGCGGGTGAAGCGAAATCGGTAATTCTTGTAATCCATGTCTAACTATCATGGTGACAAATCATTTCTTTACCCTGTACTTCTCTATCTCCGGTAAATGCTGCTTAATCTCATTAATACGGGTGGCATCACTGGGGTGCGTGCTCATAAATTCAGGAGTGGAGCCGGATTTGCCGGCTGACATTTTTTGCCAGAAGTTGACGGCGACTGCGGGATTATAGCCGGCCATTGCCATAAAGACCAGTCCCATATAATCCGCCTCGGATTCGTGTTTGCGTGAGAATGGCAACATAACACCGTATTGAGCACCCAAGCCATAAACGGAAGCACCGATCTTCTGGACAGCAGCCGACTTATTACTTAACGCCTGCCCCAATATCTGCGCACCGTATTGTGCCATCAACTGCTGACTCATACGCTCGTTGCTGTGTTTGGCTACGGCATGCGCCACTTCATGACCGACCACGACGGCCAATTCATCGTCCGACGAAACCAACTGCATCAGTCCTTCATAGACAACGATTTTACCCCCCGGCATGCAAAACGCGTTGACCTGCGGATCGTTCACCAAGTTAAACTCCCATGCAAAATTCTTGATTTCGCTCTCCAACCCGTTGTTTCTCAGATATTGTTCAGTAGCGGCCGCTATCTTTTTACCAACACGTGTCACCATAGCAGCACCGTCTTTCGATGATGATTTCTTAGCCGATTTCATATAATCAGAATATTGGGTCAGGCTGGACGACAGCACTTCCTGATCCGAAACAAGCAAAACCTGCTTTCTTCCGGTCAACGGGACACTTCCGCAACTGCTTAGCAACAGCAACATGGCGACGAATAAACTTGTAATCTTCTTCATTTTTTATCCTTTATCTATACTATTTGCAAAATTATGATTTCTCTTCATAATAAACAATTCGTAAAGGCTTTTTGCTCAAGAGATAAAGAATATGAAGATTTATACAAAAAAAGAAAGCACACTTGCATAATTATTCAATTATACTCTTTATATTTGCAGTCTTGTTGCATAAATATACAAGTATGAGTACAAAAAAAGAACGATTGGATGCCATCTGCCGCATTATACAGACAGAGAAAATAGGAAATCAGGAAGAGCTGCTTAAACAGTTGGAAAATAGCGGATTCCAGGTTACCCAAGCGACCCTGTCACGCGACATAAAGCAACTGAAAGTCATCAAAGTACATGACGGGGACGGAAATTATGTATATCGCCTGCCCGATTATTCAGCACTTATGCAACCAGTGAAAGAGCAAACGCAGTATCATCCCAACATCGAGTTTTCGGGTAATCTGGCTGTTGTCAAGACCCGCCCGGGATATGCAATGGGGATTGCTTCGGATATCGATACGCATGCGCCCTGTGAAATACTGGGCACGATTGCCGGAGACGACACGATCCTGATCATCCCGCGCGAAGGGATCAGCCGGGACAAGATCGTAAAAGCATTGGCTCATTTTATATAATATATATAATGTATAGGGAACTGATCATTTGTTCCCACTAACAACAGAAGATAAAAGAACAAACATAAAAATGGAACAAGAAAGAAAAATTGATGTGATGATCGCTGAAGCCTGTCACGAGGAATATGTAGATATCATCCTCGACACGATCGAAGCCGCCGCCAAAGTGCGCGGAACCGGTATCGCCAAGCGTACACATGAATACGTTGCCCAAAAGATGAAGGAAGGAAAAGCCGTCATTGCTTTAGAAGGTAACAAATTTGCAGGTTTCAGCTATATCGAGTCTTGGGGTAACAAACAATATGTGACCACCTCCGGCCTGATCGTGCATCCCGACTTTCGAGGATTGGGCATTGCCAAAAGAATCAAGGAGATGACCTTCCAGCTGGCCCGTATGCGCTGGCCTCACGCCAAGATTTTTAGTCTGACTTCGGGTGCTGCCGTCATGAAAATGAATACGGAATTAGGATATGTGCCGGTTACCTTTGCCGACCTGACGGACGACGAGGCTTTCTGGAGAGGTTGCGAAGGCTGTGTCAACCATGATATCCTCGAACGTACCGGCCGCCGTTACTGCATCTGTACCGGAATGCTCTTCGATCCGGACGATCCTCATCGGGCCGAGAGAGAGGCGAGGGAAATTAAGAATTAAAAATTAAGAATTAAAAAATAAAGATCAATACAGGTATACAAAATGAAGAAAAAAGTAGTAGTCGCATTTAGCGGAGGATTGGATACATCTTTTACTGTTATGTATCTGGCCAAGGAAAAAGGATATGAAGTGTATGCAGCTTGTGCCAACACAGGCGGTTTCAGCGAAGAACAGTTGAAACAAAACGAAGAAAACGCCTATAAGTTAGGGGCAACTAAATATGTGACAATTGACGTAACAAAAGAATATTATGAAAAGAGCCTGAAATATATGGTCTTCGGAAATGTACTCCGTAACGGTACTTATCCGATCTCCGTCAGTTCGGAACGTATTTTTCAGGCGTTGGCAATCGCCCGCTATGCAAACGAGATCGGTGCCGATGCGATCGCCCACGGTTCCACAGGAGCCGGAAACGACCAGATCCGCTTCGACATGACATTCTTGGTGCTGGCTCCGAATGTCGAGATCATCACGCTGACACGCGATATGGCATTGAGCCGCGACTACGAAATCAACTATCTGAAAGAACATGGCTTCGAAGCAGACTTCACGAAACTGAAATATTCCTACAATGTAGGTTTGTGGGGAACTTCCATCTGCGGCGGCGAAATTCTCGACTCCACACAAGGTCTGCCGGAAAGTGCTTATTTGAAACAAGTGACAAAGACTGGCAGCGAAGAACTTCGTCTTGAATTCAAAAACGGTGAAATCCATGCCGTGAACGGTAAAGTATTCGAAGACAAAATCGCTGCTATCCAGAAGGTGGAAGAAATCGGTGCAGCATACGGTATCGGCCGTGACATGCATGTGGGAGATACGATCATCGGCATCAAAGGACGTGTAGGATTTGAAGCAGCCGCTCCAATGCTGATTATCGGCGCTCATCGCTTCCTCGAAAAATATACGCTTAGCAAATGGCAGCAATACTGGAAAGACCAGGTTGCCAACTGGTATGGAATGTTCCTCCACGAAAGCCAGTATCTCGAACCGGTTATGCGCGACATTGAAGCCATGTTGCAGGAATCACAGCGCAATGTGAACGGTACTGTCATTTTGGAACTTCGCCCGCTTTCGTTCTCGACTGTCGGCGTCGATTCAAAAGACGATCTGGTAAAGACCAAGTTCGGAGAATACGGAGAAATGCAGAAAGGTTGGACAGCCGAAGATGCAAAAGGTTTCATCAAGGTCACTTCCACTCCACTGCGTGTTTATTACAACAACCATAAGGACGAAGAAATATGATCAAAGTCGGGATTATTGGAGGTGCAGGATATACGGCAGGCGAATTGATCCGCTTGCTGCTGAATCATCCGGACGCCGAGATTACATTTGTGAACAGTACGAGCAATGCCGGCAACAAGATCACGGACGTGCATAGCGGACTGTATGGTGAAACAGATTTGATATTTACCGATGAACTGCCGCTGGACCAGATCGACCTCCTTTTCTTCTGTACCGCTCACGGCGATACGAAGAAGTTCATGGAGAGCCATACCGTACCCGAAAACGTGAAGATCATCGATCTCAGTATGGACTACCGCATCGAAAGCCCTGAACACGATTTCGTTTACGGCCTGCCCGAACTGAACCGACGCCGTATCTGCAACGCACAGCATATTGCAAACCCCGGATGTTTTGCCACCTGTATCCAATTAGCTGTTTTACCACTGGCCAAGCATCTGATGCTGAACTCGGATTTGCATGTAAATGCAATCACGGGATCGACAGGAGCTGGAGTCAAACCGTCGTCCACTTCTCATTTCAGCTGGCGAAACGATAACATCTCGATTTACAAACCGTTCACGCATCAGCATCTGGCAGAAATCGGACAGAGTCTACGGCAATTGCAGAACAGCTTCAACAGTATGGTCAACTTTATCCCGGTGAGAGGTAATTTCTCACGAGGTATCTTTGCCACGACTTATCTGGATTGCAAAATCGGACTGGATGAGATCAAGCGTATTTATGAAGAATACTACGCTGATCACTCTTTCACTTTCATCACCGACAAGAACCCAGATCTGAAACAAGTGGTAAATACGAACAAGTGCTTGATCTATCTGTTGAAACAGGAAGACAAGCTGCTGATCGTTTCGATGATAGACAACCTGCTGAAGGGAGCGAGCGGCCAAGCAGTCCACAACATGAACCTCCTCTTCGGCTTGGAAGAGACGGTAGGGTTGCATCTGAAGCCTTCAGCGTTTTAATTAATATACAAATGATGATTTATCGGTGAGCAAACAGGCTAAGCTGCTCTTTATGTCGCAGATTCTCTTTTGCCGTCTGCTGAAGCAGACGGCAAAAGAGAGAACCGGAGTAGACCGGACGGTTAAGGCTTAATCTTTCGGTTACTTTTGGCTTGATCCAAAGGCAACAAATAAATCAGTATTTATAAACAACACATTTATATTATGAATCTATTCGACGTATATCCATTATTCAATATAGAGATTGTCAAAGGCAAGGGATGCCATGTATGGGATACAGAGGGAAACGAATACCTCGACCTGTATGGCGGACATGCCGTAATCTCAGTCGGCCATAGCCACCCTACTTATGTAAAGGCTATCACCGAACAAGTAAACAAGTTAGGATTCTATTCCAACTCCGTCATCAACAGTCTCCAACAGAAATTGGCAGACAAATTGGGTAAGGCATCCGGTTATGACGACTATTCGCTCTTCTTGATCAACTCAGGAGCCGAAGCCAATGAAAATGCTTTGAAATTAGCCTCTTTCCACAACGGAAAGAAACGTGTGATTGCTTTCAAGCATGCCTTCCACGGACGTACGTCTGCTGCCGTACGCGTGACAGACAATCCGAAAATCATCGCTCCGGTAAATGAGGATCTCGCCGTAACCTATCTACCTCTGAATGACGCGACAGCAGTAGAAGCCGAATTGCAGAAGGGGGACGTTTCTTCGGTTATTATCGAAGGTATTCAAGGCGTGGGCGGCATCCAGTTGCCAACCGATTCCTTTATGCAGGAACTGCGCGCCTTGTGTACGAAATATGAAGCCTGCCTGATTCTTGATGAAATCCAGTCGGGATACGGACGCAGCGGTAAGTTCTTCGCCCACCAGTATGCCGGAATCAAACCGGACCTGATTTCGGTAGCAAAAGGTATCGGCAACGGTTTCCCTATGAGCGGATTGCTGATCAGCCCGATGTTCAAACCGGTATACGGGATGTTAGGCACAACTTTCGGAGGCAATCATTTAGCTTGTGCGGCCGCCATTGCCGTACTGGAGATCATGGAAGATGAAAAGCTGATCGACAATACGCGGGAAGTAGGAGCTTATCTGTTGGATGAATTGCATAAGCTACCGGGAATTAAAGAGATTCGCGGACGTGGTCTGATGATCGGTATCGAGTTCGAAGAATCGATCAAGGAAGTACGCAGCAAGTTGCTGTTCGAAGAGAAGATATTTACGGGAGTAGCCGGAACCAACACGATCCGTCTGTTGCCGCCGCTCTGCCTGAGCATGGACGAGGCAAAGGAATTCATCGTACGATTCCGCAAGGTGCTGAATGCTTAAAAAAGAAGACGGTTTGCCAACCATCGCTATACAGCTTAATTGTTTCTTTATATAAATAAGATCCACCATCGGAGCTTTCGGTTGGTGGATCTTTGATTTTTTGGGAGGACAATAACTGATAAATCAGCAGTTACATTCTTCATCCAATCAATTGAACTTCTCTATCGTATAGGTGAAGATCAAGGTCGAACCAGCAGGAATCCCTCTGTAATCATAATAGCCATATCCCAAGTTAGCTGGGATAATCGCCTCAACCCGTTCGCCAATAGTATTATTCAACAATATTGCTCCCAACCCCGGTACGACGCCAGCAGGAGTAAGCGTCATCGTCATCTCCTTCTGGAAATTCTGGCCGCTGATAAAATCACCTTTCAAGATCATTGTTACAGGAGTCTGGCTCGTCGGGCATTGCGTTTCCTCTCCTTCCTTACCCAAAACACGATACAAGGCGGTGTCACCGCCTAAAACGACCTGCTTGTAAAGCAGCTCTCCATCGTCTCCCTTCAATACTTTCTTTTCGCGGATGAACTCAAGGTTCTTCTCGAAATAGGCAATCTGTTCGGCAGAGAAGCCTTTGTTGTCATCATCCCCACAGGCAGTAAACCCGACTGCCATCACCATCATTATCAAGCTGATTACGGCATAAATAGATCTCTTCATTTGTACTTCAGTCTTTTATTGTTTTGAAGGCGCAAAGATAGCATACAAAGCAATACGGTACAAACAGAACGGTCAATTCACCACAAAGGTATAGCTGCCGGAACCGATCTTCCCGGCATAGAGGAACGGCTCGCCCTTCACGCGGGAGACTTTCACCGGAGCACCATTATTCGTCACGGTGTATTTGCCGGACGGGAGCGGAAGATACACTTCGGCATCCATATTGGCAGGAATCGTCACCTTCAGAATATAAGCGTCCGCCTTATTCTCCACCTCCATACGGATCGCCCCCCGGATCGTCGGAATCGTTGCCTCCGCCCATTCGAGCGAAGCAAGCTGCGGTTTGATACGGGCAGTGCCGAAACCGGGCGTAAGAGGCTCCACTCCCATCAGGCGACGCGGGATGATATTGGCAGGAGCCGCTCCCCAGGCATGGTTCCAGTCTTGGTTTGGCTTGTACTTGTTGTCCCAGGCTTCAAGCGAGATAGTCGAGCCGACACGGATCATATTATACCAACTGCGGTCGTCCGTCTTGGTCAACATATGCAAAGCATATTCGGCATCATTCGCTTCATAGAGGGCGTCCATCAGGAATTGCGAGCCATAGACGCTGCAAGCCATCCCGCGGGTTTGGATAAAATCGACGACATTTTGCTTCTTTCCGGCCGGAACCAGATCGAACGCCAACGGGAACATATTGCCATGTAGGGAAGCATGGTCGGTGTCGGCAGCAAGACCATCCGTGAAATACCCCTTGCGAACATCAAAGAACAAACGGATGAACCGTTTTTTAAAAGCGTCCGATTCGGATGCATAAAAAGCGACATCATCCTGCTTACCCAATGCACCGGCAATACCTTCCATCTGCTTCAAAGCCGCGTAATGCCAGGCGTTCGTCACTACATTATAATCGGTAAAAGCAAATCCGTCGTCTTCTCCTCCTTGCTTCTTTCCCAAACCAAGTATTCCGGTATGCGGCCAGTCCACAATATCCCGTATCTGTCCCTTAAAACGGATCGAACGAAGGAAATCGTCCGTCTGCAATCCGGTCGTCGTGCTGATCAACCCGTTCTTCTCGCGGAGAGCCATCAAGATACGTGGTTTCAGCAATTCGTAACTGGATTCGAGCGAACGGCTATCGCCCGTATACAGATAATCGTACCAGGCTATCGACAACGCCTGCAAGATCCATTCGGTCGGCCATGTCGGATGTTGCAGCAGGTATTCATGCGAGCGACGGGCAATCGCGTATTCACGATCCACCCCATAGTGGCAAAGCTGGTTGATCAGGGCATCCGCCTCATAAGGAATACGTTCGCGGTCGCCATCCACATAAATACCTAAGAATGAAGTGGCCCGGACAGAATATTTGCAGAGATCCCAGATCTGGTTCAGCAGTTCATTGGAAGAACGGAAAGAAGAAGCCGTCTCATCAAACGGATAATGCACCGTCTCGCGGACAACCGATGCAGGCGTGAGAGGCGCCTCATACCCTTCGATCTCGCAATAGCGGAAAGGGACGACTTCGCCCACATATTCCGGTATCAACACGGCAGCCGATCCGGTATTCCGTTTATCTTTCTTGATCTTGATCCGGTATGTGTTCGTCCCCTTCAACAAAGCCAACGGATAGCGGTGATAACGAATTGTCGATTTACCCGGATCACGCAGGATGCGTCCTCCTTCGAGACATTCCCCTAAATGCACGACCACCGAATCGCGCGTACCATCGGATGCCAACGTCAGCACCAACTGCCCGAAAGCATCTTTCCCGAAGTCGACAAGGTGCGTACCGGGACGGATTTCCGTTATTCCGACCGGAAACTCCATCGTCTTCACCTGTGGGTAGTAGGCTGTTTCATATTCGGACAGGCGGTCAGCAGTGCGAAAAGCCTTCACTTCGGACCATTCGCTTTCCCCCTCGGTATTGGTCACCGTCTTTACCCGCCAGAAATAGGATTTACCCGGTTTCAATGCTTCACCGGCGTAACGGACAGCTACGGACCGATCGCTCCCGACCACCCCGCTGTCCCACAGATTACCTCTTCCAGAAGCAGCATCTTCACGGTTATCGGCCACGATCACGCGATAAGCGATTTGTCGTGTTCCTCCGGTTTCGCCCGGTACGATCCAGGAAAAGGCGGGATGTGATGAACGGATGGCGGCATATTGCAACGGTTCGATCGCCTCTTCGAGCTGCCAGACCGGAAGATTCGACGCGTATCCGTTCTGCCACGTCTGCCCGGTATGTTCAATCAGGTCAGTCATCAGCCCAAAAGGTTTCTTGTCGGCAGCCTGCAGGCAAAGAGCCGAAAAGGCGAAAGAGACTAATAAGGTAAGGCGGTTCAGTAATGTACTCATGGTATTTTTCTTTTTTTCGTAATTCGGGGATAAAGATAGAGCGAGTAAGAGATTCATCCCTTCATATATCTGACATTTTTCTTTTGAAAAATGCACAAAAAACAGGCTGGCTTATAAATGCTGCACAAGCTATTTCCTCGTTTTGACCTTTAGGGACAAAAGAACCATCCGACGTACAGAAGTGGCGGATTTACCTTCTCTTTGTGCAATCTCGTAGATACTTTCCCCCTTCAGGAAAGAGGAAACGATGTGACGGGTTTTCTCACCGCGAACAGAAGCGACCAGCTCCTTCGTTATTTTTTCATATAAAGGGTTCATGCTGTTCAAAGAGCGGATGATGAAGAGGACCTGTTCGTTCTTTTCGATCTCGGCATAGAGTTGACGCTGGATTTCGATATTTTCATTTATCAATTCATCTCTCTGCTTGTTCATTCCAACCAGCTCACTATGCAACCATCTCTCTTCACGTTTCAACAACGCCTCATTCTCCTGCAACCGACTTTTCCGCCGCTCGTATTCGAATTCCTGTTCCATCAGCCTTTCATAGGCATCCTTTATTTTATTATCTTTCAGTTCTTCCTCCCATCTTTTCAAATTAGAGATCTGCTCTAAGACTAATTTCTTATTCTTTATCAAATAGTAGAATCGGGGATAAAGTTCTTCTACCATTTTTTTATTCGTTTCAAACTTTTCTTCTTTTTCCTTTAAGCTCTTCTGTGCTTTCACTATCTTGTCAAACATTTTATCCACGTACTCGATATTAGCATACTGGTATTCCATTTTAGCCTTTTCTTTCCTAAACAACTCCGCCATGCCTTTCAGGCTTGGCTCGGTAAATTCGAAAGTGACCCGGAACGCTTTCTCAAGTTCATCGACAATGCCAGTCACGGTATCGAAAACATCGTTTTTGCCTTCATGCAAGGAGTAATAAACGTCAAGCCGCTTCTTAAGGTGAATGCTCTCTTGATAAAAAAACTCGTTCTTTGCTTCCAAATCGGAAATACACGCCCTTGCTTTCTCCAACTTCAGGTTCAAAGCGTCTACATCCTTCTGAGATGAAGTTTTTCTTTTCCTTAAATATTGAGCGTTCTTCGCTTTCACAAAATTCTCATAAGACTTCTTCAAATCCTTATTTTCATTGAGGAGCTCCGAATACATGCGAAAATACTCATTTCTTTCGGCCTTCGCTCCATCATATAACTTTCTTAAGTTACCATATTCTTCTTTCCCTTCAATATTCATTTTTTTGTAAGAATCCACTTCTTTCTGCTTTAATTCCAGATCCTCACAAAATTTCTTATTTTCATCCAACGCAGACTTCAATAATTCACGAAGCATTTTGTTCTCATCCAAAAGAGATTCATGCTTTTCTCCCAACATATTTTCTTTTATATCTTCTAACATAATCACTGTTTTTTGTTTTTTCATCAAAAGTTCTGCAATTTAACAATTTATTAAAAACATCCACTTACTTTTTTCATTTCCTTTGCTTATCTTATAAAACATTCCGTTCTTTGCACACTAATAATCATAGAAAAACCAATATACATGAAACTAAACAAACTCATTATTCCGGTAGCATGCATCCTGTTGGCCGGAAATGCAAGCATGGCACAGGTAATCATGCCGTGGGAAAACCGGACAGAGACAGACGGCGATCCGTTTGCGAAAGGCGAAACGACCGCCACAAAGGGCAAACTCCACCTCGAAGAAATCATAGGCGGACGGCTCATACAGACAAAAGGAATCGGCGCCATGACGTGGATGAAGGATGGCGAGCGATACAGCCGGATGGAACCAAACGCTGAAACAGGCGGTATGGACATTGTCGCCTACCGCGCCAAAGACAACCGGAGGGAAGTCATCATTCCCTCTTCCATGTTTATCAACAAAGAAACCGGGAAGCCAATTGCCATCCGCAGCATCTCTTGGAGCACCGACAACGGGAAGGTCTTAATCTATAACAATACAAAACGGGTATGGCGTTACGACACGAGGGGTGACTACTGGGTACTGACTCTGAAAGACGGGACTTTGCGCCAATTGGGGAAGGGACTGCCCGAATCATCGATGATGTTTGCAAAATTCTCGCCTGACGGAACACGTGTGGCTTTCGTTTCGAACAATAATATATATGTAGAAGATGTCGCTTCCGGCCAGATCACTCAGCTGACCCATGACGGGAGCCAGACGATCGTGAACGGTACATTCGACTGGGTGTATGAAGAAGAATTCGCCTGCCGCGACGGTTTCCGATGGAGTCCGGACGGACAATATATCGCCTACTGGCAAAGCGACACAAAAGGAACGGGGGTGTTCGACATCATCAATAATGTGGATTCCATCTACCCGACCATCTTGCATTTCCCTTATCCGAAGGCAGGCAGCACGAACTCGGCGGTCAAAGTGGGCTATCTTCCGGCAGCCGGGGGAGCGACAACCTGGATAGAGATTCCCGGCGATCCGCGAAACAACTACATTCCCCGTATGGAGTTTATCCCCGGAAGCAACGAGCTGTTCATCCAGCAGATGAACCGTCCTCAGAACACGAACAAAGTATGGATCGCCCGCATCGGTAGCCCTACACCTCAAAATATCTTCACCGACACAGATGCAGCATGGCTGGACACGAACGACAATATCCAATGGCTGAAGGACAATACTTGGTTCACCTGGGAGAGCGAACGCAACGGATGGCGCCACCTCTATCGCATCAGCCGGGACGGGAAGGAGATACAGCCGGTTACGAAAGGCGACTTCGACTATATATCGCCGGTCGGGACGGATCTTCAGAAGGGACTGGTATATTTTATCGCTTCACCGGAAAACTATACCCAACGTTATCTCTACAGTGCCGAACTTTTCGGAAAAGGAGAAGTGAAACGGCTCAGTCCGGCAGGACAGCCGGGACAGCATCGTTATAATATGTCGCCTACCGGAAAATGGGCGGTCCATACCTATAGCAATGCGGCAACCCCTTCAATGATCGACATGGTTTCCTTCCCCAAGCATCAGTCTGTAAGGATGATAGAGGACAATGCAAAGGCACGCGAACAATATGCTGCGCTGGGGCTGAACCCGAAAGAGTTCGTCAAAGTGACCTCCGGCAATCTCGAACTGGATGCTTGGATGATCAAACCGGTCAACTTCGATCCGACAAAGAAATACCCTGTCATCATAGAGGTCTATGGCGAACCGGCCAGTTCGACCGTACAGGATGTATGGGGCGGTGGTGATCTCTGGAACCAATATGTCGCCAACCTCGGATATATCGTTGTCAGCATCGACAACCGAGGAGCCAACACTCCGCGCGGCCGCGAATGGCGTAAATGCATCTATGGCGAGGTCGGCACGTTCGCATCCGAAGACCAGGCACGAGGCATCCAAGATATGGCACGCCGTTACCCGTTTATCGACGCGGACCGTATCGGCATTACTGGATGGAGCGGTGGCGGAAGCCAGACACTGAACTCTATGTTCCGTTATCCGGACGTCTTCCATACGGGTATCGCCATCGCTTTCGTTGCCGACCAACGCACCTACGACACGATTTATCAGGAACGGTACATGAACACACCCCAAAACAATCCGGAAGGTTACCGAAAAGGTTCTCCTATCACATACGCATCCGGACTGAAAGGAAACCTGCTCCTGATACACGGTACTGGCGACGATAACGTCCACTATCAGAACTGCGAGATGCTGGTCGACGAGCTGGTGAAACATGGCAAGATGTTCAGCCAAGTAAGCTATCCGATGCGCAGCCACGGCATTTACGAACGTCCTGGCACAACCCTGCACTTACGAATGACGATGGCCAAATACTGGCTGGACCATCTGCCCGCCGGCGGTAGATAGTTAAAAAGACCCTCTGCAAAAACAAAAGGCAGGGGGTCTTTTGTTATATCTCCAAAAGTCACTAAATCTCTAAATAAAAAGTACAAAATGAAAAAGTATTTTATCGCAGTAGCAGCACTGGCATTTTTGGCTGCATGTAACGGGAAGGCAGCAAAAGACACTCCCGTGTTAGTTGAAGAAGAAAGTATTGCCGTCGCCGAAGCGGCTCCCGATGCTCCTTCTCTGCCGGAGCTACCAGTTGTAAAAGCTAAACCGGCAAAGCCGGTCAATATGCGCGACTCCTTGAAACTGGATCCGAAAAAGGGGGCAGTCGTACAAAAAAAATATAAAGGGACTATTCCTGCCGCCGATGGACCTGGTATCGTTTACGACCTGACATTGTTCTATCAGCAAGATAGCGATGACGGCGTTTATGAATTGGACGCCACTTATCTGGAAGCCGAAAACGGCAAAGACCAGACATTCACTTCTACCGGTAAACGCCAAGTGAAAAAAGGAACTCCTGCTGATGCAAGCGCAGTCATATATGAACTGATCCCAAGTGATGGCAGCATGGTATTTTATTTCCAGGCAGAAGGGGATAGCCTGACCATGCTGAACCAGGAATTACAAAAAGCCGCCTCCGACCTTAATTACACGCTAAAGCTCGTACAATAATCGATACATCTTCACAGCACATCTTTTATATAAACAGAAAAGAGGCACTCCGATTCCTGGAGGCCTCTTTTCTGTTTATGATTTGTAAATTGGAATAGCAATAGGGATAAATCATTTGATTCCTAATTTCGCTTTGATCGCTTTAGGAAGTGCATCTTTGTGAACAACGATGTTCATAGTCTTGTAACGGACAAATGCCTTGGATGCATACCAGATGCCTTCATACTTATTGGAAGTACCCCAAGAGTTCTTCACCATGTAGTATTCGTTGCCTTCCTGGTCTTTAGCGATACCATAGATCTGCATACCGTGGTCATCAGTCGTTTCGTAGTTGTCATAAGCCAACTGGCGTTCTTCCTGCGTGCACCATTTCTGTGGTTGAGGTTTTGTATTCAGTTTCTTTTCTTCCGGTTTCAATTTCAGCCAATGAGCCATATCGGAGCCACTCAACTCCTGAACCTTGTCATTGTCAGGCATAACGGCTACACCATCACGGGTAAAGCCGGATTCGCTCACGTCAGAACCCCAGGCAATCGTATAGCCGGTATTGATAGCATTGTCGAACACTTCCATCAATTCGTCGATAGGCAAGTTGTAAGACAATCCATGACGCCAGTTATCCTGGACTTCGATCGGGAATTGGGTATAGAACGGACGATGTGTATAAGATGTCAAAGACACATAGTCGGAAGGATTCAAACCGGTTGACTTATAGAAAGACTGCGGAGTATATTCTTTACCTTTATAAGTAAATTTCTCTGGAGCCTTGCCCAAATAAATTTCGTGAACGGCAGCAACCGCTTTTTTCCACAACATGGCGTTATTCTCATCTGATTGCAATTTACGCAGTTTGCCTTTGGCTACAGCTGCGACCATTGCATCTGCAAGGGCGGAAAGTTCGGTATGGTTGCTCAACGTATCGCCATACATCACACCCGGACGCATTTCTTCTTCCGGAACCAGGCCAAAAGCCTCCATTCCATAAATCACGTCATAGAAAGAACCGCCTTGTGAAAAGGAAACGTCCCCGTGAGTACGCACAGCTGCATCCGCACGATCCAGATAAGTATTGTAAACCGTAAACATTTCGGATAAATCATATTCACCCTTTCCCATACGAAGCAATTCAGATTCCAGGAATGCCATTGTCGAATAACACCAACAAGTTCCGGCGCGATTCTGGTTCTTAATCGAAGTGATCGGATTCTCCTTCACTGTCGTAAAAACAAACCCTTCTTCATTTTCCTTCTTCCCTGATTCTTGTGCATGGATTGTTGCAGACATCGTCATGGCGAACAGCATACCAACCGCAATAATTGTCTTTTTCATGTAAATCTATTTATATTATGTTATTAGATTAATTTTGAAGGGCAAAGATACGATTAAATTGACAATGGGCAATGGACAATTGACAATTTAAACTGTATCTTTGTCAGACATAATAACTATAATATAAAGAAAACATGAAGATCACAATTATCGGCGCCGGAAATATCGGCGGTGCCATAGCACGAGGATTAGCAAAAGGTCATATGTTTAAAGCATCGGATATCACTTGCACGGCACAATCAGATACGACTCTGGAGAAAATGAGGAATACGAACCCTGATTTCGTCCTCTCGCTGGACAATGTAGAAGCGGTCAAAGGCGCCGACATCATCGTCATTGCCGTAAAACCGTGGCGCGTAGAAGAAATTATCGACCAGATCAAAGGCATACTCGACTATGACAAACAGATAATCGTTTCCGTTGCCGCAGGTATCACATTCGATCTGCTGAACACCTATCTGACCAAAAACACGGGGTTCGACGATTGCCTGACAACCCCGACTATTTTCCGTATCATGCCGAATACGGCAATCGAAGTGCTTAGCAGTATGACTTTCGTAGCAGCCCGTAATGCTTCCAAAGAGCAAACGGACTTAATCATTAATATCTTCAACGAATTGGGAAACGCGATGTTGGTCGAAGAACGCCTGATGTCTGCCGGAACCGCTTTGGCTTCCAGCGGGATCGCATTCGCCTTGCGCTATATCCGCGCAGCCATCGAAGGCGGTGTCGAATTAGGTTTTTACCCGAAGCAGGCACAGGAAATCGTTGTCCATACGGTGAAAGGAGCTGTCGACCTCTTATTGGAAAACAAAAGCAATCCTGAAACGGAAATCGATAAGGTAACAACTCCGGGAGGTATCACCATCAAGGGATTGAACGAAATGGAACTCTCCGGCTTCACCTCTTCCGTCATTCGGGGATTGAAGGCAAGCAAATGATGATTTTTATTCTGCAAACGTGTTATTGATTACGAAAACAACTGTCATACCACCATGAATACAATAACTTTTTCACATGTAACATATAGCATATTTTCAGCAATATAGTTACATTTTTTTGTCGAGACCCGGGTGTCAGACATCTACAGACCCGGATCTCAAGACCGCTCAGATGGAGGTGTAAACGGCCCTGATACGGGCATTTTGAGGAAAAAATCTAACGTCTTTCTTACAAAAAAGTAACGTGTTCCGGCAAAAAAGGCTTATGCTCTCCTGAAAACATTTCGTTTTTAACACTTTTGGAGTGTATCTGTTTCGGGTAAAACGGCTAAAATGATGGTTAAACAACTGATTTATGATAGTTGCATGATAGTTAAAAAGGAAACTATCATATCTATATATCATGATATTCAAGTTGTACACAAGAAACATGATGGTATGATAGTTGTTTTTTTTAAAATCCATTATAGTATTGACAAATTTGAACCGCAAATGCCGATTTATCCGTTACTTGTCTCTTGAAAGAATAGTAACGGATAAAGTTCAAATCCGATCAGAAAGCACGGACCGCTTTCCGGCGATCCAATTCTGCTTTCAGCATACGAAGTTCACGGCTGGTTTGCCCGGCAACCGAAGTGTTTTCCTCGGCACGGCGGATCAGGTATGGCAAAACATCCCGCACTTTTGCATACGGTACATATTTGGTTACGTTATAACCTTCATGAGCCAGGTTGAAAGAAATATTGTCACTCATACCTAACAGTTGCGCGAAGAAGATACGGGGATCATCGCGCTTTAAGCCTTTTTCATCTATCAGCTTGGCCAATTTATAGTTGCTCTCTTCATTATGCGTCCCCATAAACATTTCGAAACAGTCGAGATGATCCATTGTGAAGCAGACAGCCTCGTCGAAGTTCTCGTCCGTTGCCTGCTTATCCTTACAGATCGGATCGGGATATCCCAAAGCTGCTGCCCTGGCACGCTCGGCTTCCATATAGGCGCCACGTACGAATTTCACACCGGCAATATATCCTTTCTCTTTCGCATCGTCCAAAATACGGCGTAAATACGGCATACGGTCATGGCGGTACATTTGCAAAGTAGCAAATACGATCGCACGTTTCTTATTATACCTGCGCATGGCCTCATCGGTCAAAGAGTCGATGGCATCCTGAAAACAATAGTCTTCAGCATCCACAATCAAGCGTACGTCATTGTCGTAGGCACGCTGGCAAAAAGCCATAAAGCGTTCCTTGAACTCCCGGTAAGCTTTTACTTCTTCGATGGTCAGTTCCTCTTGCTTTTCGGATACCTTAGCGAGAAGTTCGTCCGTTATGATGGTGGACGGTTTGAATACGGCATAGGCCAGATTATCATTTCCCTTTGCAAAATCAATCGAACGTATGGTTTCCTCAAAAGTAGCTTGTATTCCTTCGGGCGTTTGCTCTCCTTCGGCTGAATAATCCAAGGTGGAGCGTACATTGAATTTCCGCAGATGGTCGATCGCCTTTGTACAGTCCTGCAAAGTTTCACCTCCGACAAATTGCTTGTATAAAGTCGGCTTGACTGCCCATCCTAACGGAAAATGAATATTCAAAGCAATATTACTTACTACACTGGCACACTTTACCAGCCACGGATATTTGATCGTATTGAACAGCAGATAAGCATTTTTCAGCTCAGACTGCGATTTGGCAGAGAAAGCAATTTCGGTATTATTAAAATCTAACATGGTATTTGATATTAGTTGACAGTTAACGCATTAAAATGAATAGGAATACCGTCTCACAAAATGTGCCAATCACCAATTCATAAGAGAAACTCTTTCATTGGCATATTGGCACATCCTGATTTATCGGCTCATTGATAAAATTAATTACTTTTCTCCAAGAAACGGATAACCATAGCTTGTCGGCGGAACCAAAGCCTCTTTGATACAACGGGCATTTGTCCAGCGAATCAAGTTCAACGGCCCTCCGGCCTTATCATTCGTACCCGAAGCACGCGAACCGCCAAACGGCTGTTGTGCAATGACGGCACCTGTCGGTTTGTCGTTGATATAGAAGTTACCCGCGGCATAACGCAATTTATTGAATGCCATATCGATCGCATAACGATCGCGTGCAAAAATAGAACCGGTCAAACCATACGGAGATGTACGGTCGCAGAGTTCGAGTGTTTCTTCATATTTATTATCATCATACACATAGATCGTGATAACCGGACCGAAGATCTCCTCCACCATACTCTTGAACATCGGGTCCGTAGTCCGGATGACAGTCGGTTCAACAAAGTAACCTACGGACTTATCTCCATTTCCACCGAAAACGATTTCCGCATCAGGAGACTGTTTTGCATAATCGATATAGCTCATGATATTGTCGAACGAAGCTTCATCGATAACCGCATTGACAAAATTCGTGAAATCCTGGACATCTCCCATTTTGATTTCTTTCAGCATATCGCCGACATAGTCCTTTACTTCTTTCCAGAGTGAAGCAGGGATATAGGCACGTGAACCAGCCGAACATTTCTGTCCTTGATACTCAAACGCACCGCGCACAATAGCTGTCGCCACCTCCAAAGCCGGAGCAGAAGGATGGACAAAGATGAAGTTCTTGCCGCCTGTTTCACCGACAATCTTCGGATAAGATTTATAATGTCCTAAATTCTCACCGATCTGACGCCAAAGGGTGTTAAAGGTTGAAGTGGAACCTGTGAAATGGAAACCGCCTAAATCACGGCTGGCCGTTATGACTTTGCCGATCACGCTTCCCTGCCCCGGAATAAAATTGACAACGCCGTCAGGCAAACCGGCTTCCCGGAACACTTTCATCAGGAAATAGTTAGAATGGATAGCTGTTGTCGACGGTTTCCAGACTGCCACATTTCCCATCATGGCAGGCGCCATGTTCAAGTTTGAAGCAATGGAAGTAAAGTTGAACGGCGTGAGCGAAAACACGAAACCTTCCAAAGCACGATATTCCATCCGGTTCAGGATACCTGTTTCCGAATAAGGCTGGTCGGCATATACCTGACTGGCATAAAAAGTACTGAAACGAAGGAAGTCGATCAATTCGCAAGGAGCGTCGATTTCTGCCTGGAACGGATTCTTGCTTTGTCCCAACATGACGGATGCGTTCAATATATAACGATATTTAGTGGAAAGCAATTCTGCTACACGCAGCATGACGGAAGCACGTTCTACCCAAGGAAGTTCAGACCATTCTTTATGCGCCTTCATTGCTGCATCGATAGCCATCTGCACTTCTTTCTCTCCGGCCTTATGATAAGTGGCCAATACATGGTGGTGATCATGCGGCATCACGACCTTACCGGTATTGCCTGTACGGATTTCTTTACCTCCGATAACCAATGGTATATCCCATTCTTCAGAAGAGAGCTGCGCAAGAGCCTTTTTCAAGGATGATTTTTCACTTGAACCAGGAGCGTATGCTTTTACCGGCTCGTTAATAGGCTTGGGGAAACTAAAAATTGCGTTGTCCATAGTATCTCTTATTTATTAAGTGTTCAAAGACTGATTATTTCAGCGCTGTAAACATAATCAATAATTTTCTAAAATAAGAGACAGGAGCGTTAAATTAAATTTAAATCAAAGGAGCCAAGATATTCTCGTCCAGCATCAACAATTCAAGCCGTAGAGCTGTTATCTTAACATATTAATCATCTTAAATGTAAAAAATATGGCTATAAAGAGTGTTTGGATAGAAGAAGATTGTATCGCTTGCGGCACATGCGAAGGCATTTGTCCCGAAGTATTTCAGGTTACAGACCGCTCACGTGTAAATGAAGGAGTAAACTTCAACGATTATGAAGAAGGTATAAAAGAAGCCGCCGAAAGCTGCCCGGTCAGCGTCATCAAATACGATTAAGAAGCTTTCTTATACAGCATCTAATAAATTATTATTCAACAACCTACAGTTTTCTACCGGAAGAAACGTTTGTTTCCTCGGCTGGAAACTGTAGTTCTCTCCGCAGGAAACTATAACTTCTTCAGCGGGAAGCAGCCAATACAAAAAAACATCTTCCGCACTTCCTTTCAAAATAACTAAATAACATTACATTCCTCTTTCCTTAGACATTTTGCTTTTTATTCCTATCTTTGGAGCATCATAAATATAATAATCAACGGAGATGAACGAACAGATAAAACAAATTGCGGAGCGTTTGGCCGGACTTCGGGATGCATTGGAAATCACGCCTGAAGAAATGGCCAAGGTTTGTAACCTGACTCCCGAACAGTATATGAAGCTGGAAAGCGGTACTGTAGATATTTCAGTAAGTGTATTACATCAGATTTCACAGGCTTACGGGGTTGAGTTGACCACGCTTATGTTCGGTGATGAACCTAAAATGAGCAGCTACTTTATCACTCGCAAAGGAAAAGGTATTGCCGTGGAACGGACTAAAGCATACAAATACCAGTCGCTTGCCGCCGGGTTTGTCGGTCGGAAAGCAGATCCGTTCATGGTTACCGTCCATCCGACTCCAGACGGGACACCGATTTATCTGAACTCGCATCCCGGACAAGAGTATAATATGGTACTGAAAGGCCGCATGTTATTACAGATCAACAACAAAGAGCTGATACTGGAAGAAGGCGACAGTATCTATTTCAACTCCGAACTGCCGCATGGGATGAAGGCACTCGATGGAGAAAAGGTCAGTTTCCTGGCAATAATCCTATAAATTGACAATTTAATCATCATGTTAGAAAGATTCATAAACAAGACGACCTTTGAGTCGCAGGAAGATTTTATAAAGAATTTCAAGATAAAAGTCCCGGAGAACTTCAACTTCGGATATGACGTAGTAGATGCATGGGCGGAAGAAGAACCCGATAAGATTGCGCTGTGCTGGACAAACGACCAAGGGGAACACATAGACTTCACCTTTGCCGACCTGAAAAAATATACCGACCAAACTGCCGCTTATTTCCAGTCGCTGGGAATCGGCCACGGTGATATGGTCATGTTGATATTGAAACGCCGTTATGAATTCTGGTTCTCGATTATCGCGTTGCATAAATTGGGAGCAGTGGTGATCCCGGCTACCCACCTGCTGACAAAGAAAGATATCGTCTATCGTGCGAATGCCGCCGATATCAAGATGATCGTCTGCGCGGGCGAGGAAGTGATCACCCAACATATCATCGACTCGCTGCCCGATTCACCCTCTATAAAGAGTGTTGTTTCGGTAGGCCCCGAAATCCCCGAAGGCTTCGAGGACTTCCACAAAGGCCTCGAAAACGCGGCTCCGTTCGTACGTCCGGAACATCCGAACAGTAACGACGACATTTCACTGATGTATTTTACTTCCGGTACAACCGGCAACCCGAAGATGGTAGCACACGATTTCACCTACCCGCTGGGGCATATCGTGACCGGAAGTTTCTGGCACAACTTGCATAAAGACAGCCTCCACCTGACGATTGCCGACACCGGTTGGGGGAAAGCCGTATGGGGAAAATTGTATGGACAGTGGATTGCCGGAGCAACCGTATTCGTGTACGACCACGAGAAATTTACACCGGCCGATATGTTACAGATGATACAGGACTACCGCATCACATCTTTGTGCGCACCTCCTACCATTTTCCGTTTCCTGATACGCGAAGACCTGACAAAATACGACCTGTCGTCCCTCCAATATTGTACCATTGCCGGCGAAGCCTTAAACCCTGCCGTATTCGACACGTTCTACAAACTGACCGGCATCAAGCTGATGGAAGGTTTCGGACAGACGGAAACAACCTTGACCGTCGCCACTTTCCCGTGGATGGAACCGAAACCCGGATCGATGGGTGTCCCTAATCCGCAATACGATGTAGACTTGTTGCGCCCGGACGGAACCCGTGCCGAAGATGGAGAACAGGGACAGATCGTGATCCACACTACAAATGGCAAACCGATCGGTCTTTTCAAGGAATATTACCGGGATGCCGAACGCACACGCGAAGCATGGCACGACGGCCTGTATTACACGGGCGATGTCGCCTGGCGTGATGAAGACGGTTACCTCTGGTTCGTGGGCCGTGCCGACGATGTTATCAAAAGTTCCGGCTACCGTATCGGCCCGTTTGAAGTAGAAAGCGCCCTGATGACGCATCCGGCGGTTGTAGAATGTGCCATCACTGGTGTTCCAGACGAAATCCGCGGACAAGTGGTAAAAGCCACCATCGTTCTGGCAAAGGACTACAAGGATAAAGCCGGAGACGCTTTGGTCAAAGAATTACAAGACCATGTCAAAAAAGTGACAGCTCCGTACAAATACCCGCGCGTCGTCGAGTTCGTAGACGAACTGCCGAAGACGATCAGCGGCAAAATACGCCGAGTCGAAATCCGAGCAACCGACAATGAAAAGAAACACACAAAATAATGGTCAATTGCCAATCATTGATTGGCAATTCAACCGTATTGCGGTCAAGATAGGCAGCAACGTGCTCACCCGCAAGGATGGCACGTTGGATATTACCCGGATGTCCGCCTTGGTGGATCAGGTGGCCGAACTACATCGGAAAGGCGTGGAAGTCGTCCTTATTTCCTCCGGTGCGGTCGCTTCTGGACGCAGTGAGATAAAGGCCGGCAAAAAGCTGGATCCCGTCTCTGCCCGCCAGCTGTATTCCGCAGTCGGGCAAGCCAAACTGATCAACCGGTATTACGAACTGTTCCGCGAACATGGTATGACCTGCGGCCAGGTGCTCACCACGAAAGAGAACTTTGGCAGCCGCACGCATTACCTCAACCAGAAACATTGTATGGAGGTAATGCTCGAAAATAAAGTGATTCCCATCGTGAACGAAAACGACACGATATCGGTTACAGAATTGATGTTCACGGACAATGACGAGCTTTCCGGACTGATCGCCACCATGATGGGAATGGATGCTTTGATTATCCTTAGCAATATCGACGGAATATATAACGGCAACCCGTCCGATCCGTCCTCCACGGTTATCCGCGAGATCGACGGCAGCAAGGAAGACCTGTCGGAATATGTACAAACCAGCAAGTCGTCATTCGGTCGTGGCGGCATGCTTACCAAATGCAGCATTGCACAGAAGGTGGCCGACGAAGGCATCACGGTGATCATTGCCAACGGCAAGAAGGACAACATCCTGGTAGACCTGCTCGCCAAAGACAGCCGGACCGTTTGCACGCGTTTCATCCCGTCAAACAAACCTGTCAGCAGCGTAAAAAAATGGATCGCCCACTCCGAAGGCTTCGCCAAAGGCGAGATACACATCAACCGGGGGGCCGAAGAGGCACTGTTAGGTCCGAAGGCGACCAGTATCCTGCTGGTCGGCGTCACCCGGATCATCGGCGACTTCGAGAAAGACGATATCGTCAAGGTTATCAACGAGGAAGGCGTCCAGTTAGGAGTCGGATGCGCAGATTACGACAGTACGGAAGCACGAGAACTGATCGGCAGCCGGGATAAAAAACCGTTGGTACATTACGATTATTTGTATCTGGATTAACAACAACGAGCATACGACCATGATTAACGAATTATTGCAACATACCCTCGCCGCTTCGCGCCAGCTTGTCACGCTGGACGATGCCACCATCAACCGCATCCTCATAGACACGGCTTCGGCTTTGCTGACACGCCAAGCCGAAGTCTTGGCTGCCAATGTCGAAGATTTGTCGCGTATGGACCCGGCAAATCCGAAATACGACCGCTTGAAACTGACGGAAGAACGTCTCGCAGGTATTGCAGGAGATATGAAAAACGTCGCCTCGCTACCGTCGCCTCTTGGGAAGCTGTTAAGCGAAACAACACGCCCGAACGGCATGGTGATCCGCAAAATGACCGTTCCCTTCGGCGTGATCGGTGTCATCTACGAAGCACGCCCGAATGTCACCTTCGACGTTTTCTCCCTTTGTTTCAAGAGCGGGAATGCCTGCGTGTTGAAAGGAGGTTCGGATGCCGACAGTTCCAACCGTGCCTTAGTGGCGATTATCCACGACGTACTGACAAGACAAGGCGTCGATCCGGCTGTCTGTACACTCCTGCCGCCCGACCGCGAGGCGACGACCGAGCTGTTGAACGCCGTCGGCCTGGTGGACCTTATCATTCCGCGGGGCAGCAGTTCACTGATCAATTACGTCCGCGACCATGCCCGCGTACCGGTCATTGAGACGGGAGCCGGTATCTGCCATACCTATTTTGACAAAGATGGAGACAAAGAAAAAGGGCGCGAGATCGTCAACAATGCCAAGACACGCCGCGTCAGCGTCTGCAACGCTTTGGATTGTCTGATCGTCCATCGCGACCGATTAGGTGACCTCCCTTATTTGTGTGGAAAACTGTCCGGCAGCAACGTCATTATCTATGCCGACGAACCCGCCTTTGCCGCTCTTTCAGGGCACTACCCTACCGCTTGGCTTCAGCCGGCTATGGCAGACAGCTTCGGCACCGAGTTCTTAGACTACAAAATGGCGATCCGTACAGTCTCCTCCTTGGATGAAGCCCTGCAACATATCGCCCGCTACAGCTCGAAACACAGCGAAAGCATCGTCAGTGAATCGACAGAAGCCATCCGCCGTTTCCAGCAAATGGTCGATGCCGCCTGCGTCTACGCCAATGTATCTACGGCTTTCACCGACGGGGCACAGTTCGGTTTCGGAGCGGAAATCGGTATCAGCACACAGAAGCTACATGCCCGCGGCCCGATGGCGTTGCCTGAACTGACGACCTACAAGTATATCATCGAAGGAGACGGACAAATACGAAAATAGTCCCTGCCTCGGTGTTAGTATTATCATATGACACTGACAATACAGATATAACGGTATTGCCATAAATCAGAAATCATTGTTTATCTTTGTAGGCAGAACAATTTTAAATGAGACATGATATGAGAAACTTCACTTGTGTACAGGATTTGGGCAACCTCAAGCAGGCACTCGCCGAGGCTTTCGAGATTAAGAAAGACCGTTACCAGTTTACCGGGCTGGGCAAGAACAAGACGTTATTGATGATATTCTTCAACTCCAGCCTCCGTACCCGCCTCTCCACCCAGAAGGCTGCCATGAATTTAGGTATGAACACGATGGTGCTCGACGTGAACCAGGGAGCCTGGAAACTGGAAACCGAACGCGGCGTGATCATGGATGGCGACAAGCCCGAACACCTCCTGGAGGCTATTCCGGTGATGGGTTGCTATTGCGACGTGATCGGCATACGTTCATTCGCCCGTTTCGAAAGCAAGGAAGATGATTACAACGAAAAGATATTGAACCAGTTCATCCAATACTCCGGCCGTCCGGTATTCAGCATGGAAGCGGCTACCCGCCATCCGTTGCAGAGTTTTGCCGACCTGATCACGATCGAGGAGTATAAGAAGACTGCCCGTCCGAAAGTCGTCATGACTTGGGCACCACATCCGAAAGCCCTGCCGCAAGCCGTGCCTAACAGTTTCGCCGAATGGATGAATGCGACGGACTACGAGTTTGTCATCACCCACCCGGAAGGCTACGAACTGGACCCGCGCTTCGTCGGCAACGCTCGCGTAGAATATGACCAGAAGAAAGCGTTCGAAGGCGCGGACTTCATCTACGCCAAGAACTGGGCAGCCTATGCCGATCCCAACTACGGCAAGGTTCTCAACACGGACCGCAGTTGGACCGTCGACACGGAAAAGATGGCGTTGACCAACAATGCCTACTTCATGCACTGCCTGCCTGTCCGTCGCAATATGATCGTGACAGACGACGTGATCGAAAGCCCCCAAAGCATCGTGATCCCCGAAGCCGCCAACCGCGAGATTTCAGCACAAACGGTGCTGAAGAAGATATTGACTTCACTCTTGCCGGGGGATTAATCCCCCCGGCTAAAGAATCCCCTGGCAAATATCACAGGTTATACGTCAGCGTCACCCACGTCACCTGTGCGTCACGGTTGCGGACCTGAGTCATTTGCAAGTCTTTCGTATCGACGATCGTTGTTTCTTCGAGGCCGTTGAAGATGTTGTTGATGCTCAGGTTGGCACGCAGCTTGCGGTGCATGAAATATTGGGAGATACCGGCATTGACACTGGAACGGTGCTTGATCTTTCCCTGCGGGGTCAACTGGTCGGAGATGTAAAAACCATCGAGCTGCAACTCCGTTGTCGGCGTGATGCTGATGTTGACAGAGCCTTTGATATCGCCGCAGACCATCGACTTCTTCCGGTCATAACCGATCGTGCGCCCGTCGATCTCATCCCGGTAGATATCGCCTGACAAACCGAGAGACAGCATACGGATCGGTTGCCAGGTTGCGGACAGTTCAAAACCGAATGTCTGGCTATGGCCGATATTCTCTTTTGTCCAGATCGTTCCGTTTTCCCCTTCATCCAGGACTTTGTCCATGATGCGGTTCTTCTTATTCCGGTAATACAGGCTCGGTGAGAACCGGAAAGCAGAAGTAGCATACGAATAAGACAACTCGACCGAATGGATCATCTCGTCTTTTAAATCAGGATTCCCCTTCCAGACATGCGTAGCGTCGCTACGGTCGGTGAACACATTCAGGTAGCTGCCGTAAGGCCGGATTACGCGTTGCACGTAGCTGAGAGCCAACTCCCCGGCCTTATCCGTCCGGTAGCCCAACTTCAAACGTGGGAAGAGATGGAAACGAGAAGTGCTCTTAACCATCGGTATCTTTTCAAGCACATCGTCGGTCTGATAACGCGTATCTATCTTTTGCCAGTTCAGTTCACCTTGTACGCCCGCTTCGGCACAGAAACCACCCCATTTCTTTTCCAAAGCAGCCAGCAACAAATTCGTACGGCGATTAAAGTTATATTCATTTTCTTTCTGCGGGTCGGACTGCCACTCTCCGGCAGCCAGTTTGTTCCCGTAAGCGTGATAGCTCTCATCCTTGAAACGCCCGATGTATCCTACCCGCAAATGCCAGTCATCGGCAAAGAGTTTGCCGTAGAGGACAGACAGGTAATAATTATTCTTGTCCTGATTGACATAGTAATTATCCTCGGCAATGATCTTGCCTGTTTCCGGCTTCTCGTTCTTGTATTCGTTATCTTCGTCATACCCGAAATTATTGTAATTGAACACGACGTCCAGACGATCCTTCGGATTGTCGAAGGTATGGTTCCAACGCGCCTCTGCGGCATAGGCTTCCTGCCGTTGGTCGTTATAACGGTGGCGGAACATCACCGGTTGCAGATTCCCGTCCACCAGCTTATTGTTATGGATCTTCCCGTAGCGGCTGTAATCCATCAGGTTATACAGACCGTAAACCGTGATCAGGTCGTTTGCCGTCAGGTCATATCCGACACTCAGATCGGCGAGATGCACATCGGGGCGGGCGGACGCATTATTGTTCATGGCGGTTGTCCCCCCTTTGTTCGTCGTCGACTTGCTGAACGTACGCTTACGGAACTCCCGGCGATAATTATATTTTCCGACAATATGAAACTTGCCCGGATGCAAATTCAGGATCGCACCGGCATTATAACGTTCCTGGAATCCGGCTCCCAACGTCAGGACCAGAGGCGAATCAGCGGCCGTATAAACAGCAGACGACAGGTTCAGAATCCCTGCATCTCCATCCGGCACAAGCCCGATGGAAGGAGTCGACGTCATCGACACCCGGTCGAAGAACAGTGCCGGAAGCTGGATCAGCATATCCCCGCTATACTCTTCCAGCAAGCCGTAGGGCACTCCGTTTATCAGCAAGCCGGGATTATTGGAACCACGGAACGTGATTCCTCCCTCGATATCGGTCACAACGGAAGGCAGTAGGCGGAATACGTCGGCTGTCGTCCCCGTCAGGCCACTCAGGTTGCTGTCCACCTGCAGGTGTTTCACTTCCCCACCGGTCAAGCCTCCAAAGCGTTTTCCCTGGATTTCAACACTCTGCAACGAGACAGTTTTATCTACAGGAACCTGTGCGAAAACAGACAGGCTCAGGCAAGCAATAGCCGGAAGGAGTAATAGTGTTCGTTTCATATATATATATAAATTACATAAGTTTAAAAACAAAAAAAGTCTGTATGTTACATGCATACAGACTGTCCTCGTCACTAATTGCCGAATGATTATTCAGCAGGAGCAGCTTCAGTTTCAGCAGCCGGAGCTTCAACAGCAGTTGAATCACCTTCAGCAACCGCAGTTTCTTCTGTTGTAGCTTGTTCAGCAGGAGCGACAACTTCTTCTACTGTAGCTTCTGTTTCAGTTTCTGCAACTTCAGTGTTTTCTGCTGATTTGTTGCCACAAGATGCGAATGATACAGCTGCGATAACAGCAGCAAATGCAACTAACTTTTTCATTTTGTTTTTTAATTTAAACGGTCTATAATATCTTCTTGTCTTAAAACGATGCAAATGTATGTATTAATCAAATATGTTGTACAACATATTGCGCTTTTTTTCAAAATATTTTATACACAAGCCTCAACAATTTGATTTACAGACCATATAAACTAATCAATAGTTGCTATACAAGTAACGCTTAATACTTTTCTTAGGCGTCTTTTCGAATTCTGTCGGATACAATTGCAGGGCGGAAACAGCTTCGTAAGGTGCTAAAAGTTTGTTAAGTTCGATCCGGTTCTGCTCCATGATGATCGGAAGATCTTCATGCGAAATTCCCGTGCTGTCCACCGTATCGTAATCCGGATAAACAAGCCCTACCAGCTTACCGTTCTTCTCTATTATGATGCTTTCCATTACGAACGGCAAGTTGTTCAGCTTCGATTCGATCTCTTCCGGATAAATGTTCTGTCCGCTCGCCCCCAAGATCATCGTCTTGCTACGGCCACGGATATAAATACGGTTATCGGCGTCGATCGTCCCCAAGTCACCCGTACGCAACCAGCCGTCCTCCGTAAAAACCTTGGAAGTCGCTTCCTCGTTCTTATAATAACCTTTCATCACATTTTCGCCGCTCACCTGAATTTCTCCTACCTTATTATAAGGATCTTCCGAGTCGATACGCACCTTCATGATGCCCTTCAATATCTGGCCGCATGAACCGGGGACATACTCGTCATTATGGTCATAGCTGATCAGCGGTCCACATTCCGTCATACCATAACCGATCGTGAACGGGAATTTGATCTTATAAAGAAAATTCGTCACCTCCTCATTCATGGCCGCTCCTCCCACAATCACTTCACGAAAACGTCCGCCGAAGGCATCAACCAGTTTCTTCCGTATCTGTGCATAGATACGGGAATCCAGCAATGGAATATTCAACGCCACCTTCATAGTCGTCTTGCTAAGCTGCGGCAGGATCATTTTCTTGTAAATCTTCTCCAGGATCAACGGGACCGTCAGGATCAGGTTCGGTTTCACCTCCTCGAAGGCTTTCAACAGGATTTTGGGAGAAGGAACCTTCCCCAACAGGTAGACATGCGCCCCGACAGCCATCGGAACCAGGAAATTGAACGCACAACTATAAGCATGTGCCAACGGCAGAAAACAGAGTTCGCGTTCCCCCCTGTACAATACGCCAAGCTCGATGCCGTACATCACATTCCCCGCCAGGTTGTTTCCGGTAAGCATAACCCCTTTACTGAAACCGGTCGTGCCGGAAGTATAGTTCAACAGGACCACTTTGTCATTGTCCAGTTCCGCATATTCGATATCATCCTTGCCGAAACCGTCCGGATACTTTTCCGCCATCTTCTCATCCATGCCTTTCAAAAGCTTCTGAATGCTTTCACCATCGCGCTGATGCAGGCAACGGAAATCGGACAGCGAAAAGACACCACGCACGTCCTCGATCATTTCCTCTTCCAGTGTATCCCAGATACGGTCACTGACAAAAAGGAAAACCGACTCGGAGTGATTGATAATATGATGCACATCGTTCGGACTGAAGTCCTGCAAGATAGGTACTATAATCGCTCCGTAGGTCACAGCGGCCATATAAACAATACACCAGCGGGCACTGTCTTTTCCGATCAGAGCAATCTTATCTCCCCGCCGTATCTGACATTCTTCAAATAGGATATGGATACGGGCAATCTCTTTGGCCACATCGGCGAAAGAAAAGGTCGTCCCTTTGCTGTAATCCGTCAAGGCGGGCAGTTCCCAGTTCTTCTTGAAACTTTTCTCGTATATCTTGATAAAATTCTCTTGTATCATACTGCACACTGTATTATAATTTGCGCAAAAATACAGACTATCCGACAAATACACAACAGATAGCCAGAGTTTAACCAACAGTACAACAATACCCAAAGGTTTGACAAACTAAATTTTTTTGTATCTTTGGCAACCGAATAAACGGATGAGACATGAAGAACTGGAAAGTACTTATAACAATATGTGTGTTAGGATGCACTCGTATATGTGCACAAGAGACAGGGGCGAACGACACCGTCTCCCGCCATCCGCTCACACACGGGGTCGGTATCGACTTCCGTCCCGTCTACCTCATCCCCACCAATGAGTTCTTTGCCGGCGAGAACGCTGCATGGCAACCCTTGCGTAAGTCCGTGTCGGCACACCTGAAATACTCTTTCCGGTTTCATCCCGATTCGCGCTACGGGAAATTATACCCGCACACGTACCAGGGAATCGGTGTCTCATACCACTCTTTCTTTGACAAGGCCGAGATCGGGACTCCGGTTGCAGTATATGCATTCCAGGGAGCACGCATAGCCCGGCTCTCCTCCCGCCTGTCACTGGATTACGAATGGAACTTCGGGGCCTCTTTCGGATGGAAAAAGTACCATCCGGGAACCAACGCCTATAATTATGTTGTGGGGTCAAAGATCAATGCCTATATCAATTTGGGATTCTTGCTGAACTGGCAACTGGCGGCAGGATGGCAACTGACGGCAGGCATCGACCTGAGCCACTTCTCCAACGGAAACACCCAGTACCCCAACGCAGGCGTCAATACCGTCGGAGGCAGGATAGGCCTGGTGCACACCTTCGGAGCAAATGCCGGGACGGTGATGTCAGGCAGGCGGACCACACAACGCATCAAACCTCACATCAGCTACGACATCGTCTTATACGGCGCCTCGAAACGAAAAGGGGTTATCAAGCCCGATGAAGCCTACCTCGCCCCCGGCTCGTTCGGCGTATTAGGATTCAATTTCAATCCTATGTATAACTTCCACCAATATTTCCGTGCCGGAGCATCGCTCGACGTACAATACGACGAAAGTGCCAACATCAAGGAATACGAAGCCGACTACAACGACCAGGCCGAGCACAGGTTTTACCGTCCGCCATTCAAAGAACAATTGGCAGTCGGGCTATCCGTACGGGGTGAACTGGTCATGCCGATCTTCACGATCAATGTAGGCATAGGCTACAATGTTTACCACAAATGCACCGATACGCAAGGGATGTACCAAATCCTGGCACTGAAAACATCTGTCACACGCAACCTGTTCCTGCACGTGGGATACCAGTTGAGCAAATTCAAAGACCCCAACAACCTGATGTTAGGGATAGGTTACCGGTTCCACAATAAACGATAAGAATATACTATCTCCAAACATTTTCCGTAAATTTGCGCGATAATTAAAAGACAATGATTGATAAGACTGTTTTTGAGAACAAGATAGCCGCATACTATACCTTAGGATGCAAGCTGAATTTCGCCGAAACTTCGACCATAGGGAAAGTCCTTGCCGAACAGGGCGTACGCAAAGCACGTCCGGGTGAAAAGGCCGATATTTGCGTTGTCAACACCTGCTCCGTGACAGAACTTGCCGACAAGAAATGCCGCCAGGCGATCCGCCGGATCGGCAAACAGCACCCAGGGGCGTTCATCGTCGTGACCGGTTGCTACGCCCAGTTAAAGCCGGAAGAGGTTTCCCATATCGAAGGAGTCGACCTTGTCTTGGGAGCCGAGCAGAAGCTGGATTTGTTAATGTATCTGGACGATCTGAAAAAGAGAGAAGAGGGAGGCGCCATAATCGCTTCCCGGACGAAAGATATCCGTACCTTCTCCCCTTCCTGCTCGGCAGACGACCGTACGCGCCATTTCCTGAAAGTGCAGGACGGATGCGATTATTTCTGTTCCTACTGCACGATCCCCTTTGCCCGCGGACGCAGTCGCAACGGGACGATCGCCAGCATGGTGAAGCAGGCCGAAGAGGTCGCCTCAAACGGGGGAAAAGAGATCGTGCTGACAGGCGTCAACATCGGCGACTTCGGGAAGAGCACCGGGGAAACGTTTATCGACCTGATCCGCGCCCTCGACAAGGTGGAAGGGATCGTACGCTACCGTATCTCCTCCATCGAACCGAACCTGATCACGGACGAGGCGATCGATTTCGTGGCATGCAGCAGACGTTTCGCTCCTCATTTTCATATTCCGTTACAGAGCGGAAGCGACGAGGTGCTGAAACTGATGCGCCGCCGTTACGACACGACCCTGTTCCGGCATAAGATCGAAAAGATCAAAGAGGTCATGCCGCACGCCTTTATCGGCGTCGATGTGATCGTCGGTACGCGGGGTGAAACGGATACCTGTTTCGAGGAGGCCCGCACCTTTATCGAAAGCTTGGACATCAGCCAGCTGCACGTGTTCAGCTATTCGGAACGGCCGGGTACGCAGGCACTCAAGATCGACCACGTCGTCGACCCGAAAACCAAGCATGCCCGCAGCCAGCAATTGCTGGACATATCCGACCGTAAGCTCCATGCTTTCTACGAAGCGCATATCGGCCAGAAGGCGAATGTCTTGTTTGAACAAACACGCAAAGGAGGCATGATGCACGGCTTCACGGAGAATTATATCAAGGTGGAGATCCCGTACGACCACTCGTTGGTCAACGAAACCCGGCAGGTCATACTGGAAGGTTGGAACGAGGACAAAACGGCGTTAGTAGTAAAGATTATAGAATAAATGATTTATCCGTTACTTTTGGCTTGATCCAAAAGTAACCAAAAGATCAAGGCTTAACCGACAGTTCTTCTGCAACCCCGTGTCAAGCACGGGGGACAAGCCTGTTCCCACATCAAATGTGGGATCGCAAAGGAGCAGGTAGCATCGGCAATCCCCGAAGAGCCGTCAGGCTCTATTTCCGGCCTAAGCCGGTGAGCGTTAAGCGCAGAAACCGTAGTGAGCGCCCGGAGCGTCTGCTGTCTGAGCGAAGCGAGTTTCAGACGCGACAGCGAACGAAAGGAACGGAGTAGCGAAGCAGTTTTAGCCTTGAACTTTTGGTTACTTTTCTTTCAAGAGAAAAGCTACAGATAAATCAGCATTTACACAAATAAAAACTAATAAAACCATCATGTGGAATAAAATACAATATGCGCTTATCTACAGTTGGGTAAAGGTTCATGCCTTATTGCCGATGTGGGCGCTTTATATATTATCGGATATCCTCTATGTTCTGGTCTATAAGGTCGTCAGATACAGGGTGAAAGTCGTCAGGCAAAATATGAAAGCCTCTTTTCCCGATAAATCGGACACCGAACTGCGCCGGCTGGAACGCGAGTTCTACCATCACTTCGCCGACTACGTGGTCGAGACGATCAAGCTCGCCCACATCTCCCTCGAAGAGTTACAACGCCGGGCTTTCCTGAAAAATCCCGAACTGGTAGACACGTTGATGGAGAAAGGGCACACCTGTTTTATCCTCCTGATGGGACATTACGGCAACTGGGAATGGTTTTCCGGCTCGACTTCCCGTTTCAAGGATTCCCGCATCTACCAGATATACCGACCCCTCAACAACCAGGCATTCGATCGCCTGTTTTTTAACCTGCGTACGAAATTCGGTTCCTTCGGGATCAAAAAACAGGACACCGTGCGCGATGTCATCACCCTGAAGAAAGACAAAACCCGCTGTGTCGTGATCTTTATCGCCGACCAGACACCGAGCCGGAACAACCTGCACTACTGGACGAACTTCCTGAACCAGGATTCCTCCATCCTGACCGGCCCCGAACGCCTTGCCCGCAAACTGGATTTGCCGGTCATATTCCTCGACACGAAGCAGGTGAAACGCGGCTACTATACCATAGATATGAAACTGGTGACCGAGACTCCCAAAGAGACTCCTGAGAACTGGATTACCGAACAATATGCCCGCTTGATGGAAAAATGTATCTTGCGCAATCCGTCGGGGTGGCTTTGGACGCATAAGAGATGGAAACATAAGAGAGTTGAAAGTGGAGAGTTGAGAGTTGAAAGTTAAATTACAAAAAAAGCACACACAATATGAAAACAAACGAAAACTTTCAACTTTCAACTTTCAACTTTCAACCGGACAAACGTCTTGCCGTCGTCATCCTAAACTGGAACGGCCGCGCGCTGATGGAAGAATTCCTGCCCTCCGTTGTCGCTTGCACACCCGGCGAATGGGCAGATGTAATCGTTGCCGACAACGGCTCTACGGACGATTCCATCGAGATGCTGAAAACAAAGTTTCCGACGGTCGGCATCATCCGGCTGGACAAGAATTACGGCTTTGCCGAAGGATATAACCAGGCATTGAAGCATATCGGACACGAATACACAGTCTTGCTCAACAGCGATGTCGAAGTCACTCCGGGATGGCTGGATGCACCTATCGCCGCGCTGGACGCCGACAAAACGATTGCCGGCGTCCAGCCCAAGATACGCGCCCAACGGAATAAAGAATACTTCGAGTATGCCGGAGCGGCAGGGGGATATATGGACCGGTACGGCTATCCGTATTGCCGCGGACGCGTCCTGCATGTCGTCGAGAAAGATGCCGGACAATATGACACGCCTGCCGACCTGCTTTGGGCCACGGGGGCCTGCCTGTTCGTCCGTACGGCCACTTACAAAGAGGTGGGCGGCCTCGATGCCGGGTTCTTTGCCCACCAGGAAGAAATCGATCTGTGCTGGCGGCTACGTTCGCGCGGCTACCGGCTGGTCTGTACGCCATCGTCGGTCGTGTACCACGTGGGAGGCGCCACGCTGAATGTCGAGAGTCCGCGCAAGACGTTCCTCAACTTCCGAAACAACCTGCTGATGCTATATAAGAACTTGCCGGAAAAGGATTTGAAGCACGTGATGCATGCACGTTTCTGGCTGGACTATATCGCCGCTGCCAAGTTTCTGCTGACCGGCCATTACCCGAACGCCCGTGCCGTGTATGAGGCCCGGAAGGCGTTCCACGAGCTAAAACCGTCTTACGAACCGGTCCGCCGTGAGAATCTCGCCAAAACAAAACTTTCCGGCATTCCGGAGTTGCGAAAAGGAAGCCTGATCTTAGCGTTCTATTTACAGGGGAAAAAGAGATTCACGGAACTATGAACAGAGAGAATTTTGCAGGCAAACGGACAAGTACGGACAGAACGGACACCCGATATATAAAAATCCCGACATTTTACTAAAACGCTAATAATCAACAAACAACCTCTAAAATCCATTCCCAAAACCACTTTTGGGATGCACGTCTGTTGCAAATCGGATGTCCATAATTTCCAGGCTCTCTCAAGACCGGCTTTCATAAATAAGTGTATATTTACCATACATAACCCCATCTGCTTCCCAATAGGGCAGAGCCCTCTGCCCTATTGAGTAAAAAATATATCCTATAGGGTATCATCATCTATTTTGCCAGGGGATTAATCCCCTGGCAAGGAAAAAAGGAAAAGGGAAAAGAATTTATTCTGCTCTTTTGCCGGAGGATTAATCCCTTGGCAAAAGAAAAAGGAAAAGGGAAAAGGATTTATTCTGCCATTTTGTGGGGGATCAATCCCCCGCTCGGAAAATAAATATATCGGGTGTCCGTTCTGTCCGCATTTGTCCGCTTTCTCTTCCTTTAAAACATAACATCATATTAAACAGGCAGATACAAAAAACAACACTCTTTACCGGACTGTACCGGAGTTGCAAGGGAAAGCAATGCCTTCCCTTGTCTTTTTTACAGGTTCGAGTGCTGCAAAATGTCGATCATGATCGGCTTGAAACCGCTCACGAAACACTCTACGGCGATCACCATCAGAATCAATCCCATCAGGCGCATCATGACGTTATTGCCCGTCTCGCCCATGTAACGGTTCAGACGTGTGGAAGCGCGGAGGATCAGGTAGGTGATAAAATAGATCAATCCGATCGTCCCGATCAAGATGCACTTCTTTGCCAATGTCACGGCATCGTCCATCAGCATCAAGGCATTGGCGATCGCACCCGGCCCGCAGAGCATCGGGATGGCAAGGGGCGTAATGGAAATGTCGTTCACATATGTCTTCACCTCCTCCTCTTTCAGCTTGGCTTTCGCATAGCGTGCCTGCAACATGTCGAAACCGATCGTGAAGATGATAATGCCACCCGCAATACGGAACCCGTTTGTCGAAATACCGAAAAACTTGAACAGGAACTGCCCGGAGAAAGTGAAAACCATCAGCGTTAGGAACGATACGATTGTAGCGCGGCGGACAATGGCACGACGCTGTTCCTCACTCATGCCATTCGTCATGGTCAGAAAGACAGGCATCGTCCCTAACGGATTTGTCAGCGTAAAAAACGAGGTAAAACATAACAGAAAAAAAGGTAACAATGAATCCATAATAATACTATTTTTATAATGTGTCAATAGAATAATGTGCCAATAAAATATCGGCACATTATTTTTCCCATACTAAATAAGCAGACACAAGCCAATGGTTCAGCTTGTTCCCGTCTATCTCTGCTGCTTCGGGAATGCTGACCGTGAAGGTATGCTTGCCCGGCGCGATATCTGTCAAAAGAATCTCTTCAGGCATCACATCCGAACCCGGACACCAGTTGGAACGTGACAGGTCGGATGATCCTAACGGTTCTTCCACTTTCTTTTCCGAATAACCGTCTTTGGCAATATAAGAAGCCAGGCGCTCTTTCAACCACACGCCCGTTGCCGGGTTGAAACGGCGGAAAGAGGCACAATCCGAACGCCAGGGGATGAAGTTCAACACTTCTTTCCCATCGATCGAAACGATATTGCGTTTCTCGACAAATTCATCACCACCGGAATGGCCGCCATGACCGGTCACGATATATTTCAGCCGGACATTACGCACACCGGCGGGAATCTCGAAATCCGTCGACACGTCCCGACGGGCAAAGATATCCGGATAGGTCTGCCCCTCGTAGTAGACCGTATTCATCAACGGCTCCACATGGCGGCGGGTCAGCGGATCATAAGCCAGGCCGGATTCATCCACATCGACCGTCATACTGGCGATATAGCCTTCCGTCGTCCAGGTGTCGATAAAGATGCCGACATAGGCTCCTCCTTCCAAAAGCGGATACAGGTCGGTTATATCCTGTTCCCAGCTGACGCTATCTTCCCAATGGTCGATATAGACCGGCTTACGGTTATGCGTCAGACTGTCGTCGGGAGCACTGAAATGTCCTACCCCGAAAGGTGTCATGAAACGCATCAGTTCGACCGTCGGTTTATAATCTTCGCCCGCAACGATCCCGACCATGTGTTCCAGCTTCGTACTATCCACTTCCGGGAACTGCTTTTCTCCCTTAGCGATGTTCAGCAGGTTGATGCCCGAAGCCTTCGGCAGGACGAAACAGGAACCGGACTTATCCCAGCGGTCGCCGTTGGAGGCAATCGTCACCTTCAATTTGACAGACACATTGCGTTCGTATTCGGGCAACGTTATTTTCTTCAGGATGATACGCCCGTTCACCAGATGGTAAATGCTGTCCGCCCCCGGCGCATTATAGGCTTCCGGATAGATATCCGGTGCAAACCGTACGGGCGTATCGTCAAACACACGTACGGTAAAGTCTCCTTTCGCAGGAATCTCCCGCGGTCCGCATGCCGTCAGCAATAACGCTCCCGCCAGCGAAAAGAGTAAAACAATCTTCTTCATCATTTGCGTTTAGTATTTAGTAAGCTCTTTAAGCAACTGTTTCTGCCCGGCAGACCGGTCGCCATGCACACACGGACCGGTCACACAACCGCCTTCACAGGCCATCACCTCGATAAATTGTCCCGGAGCCTTGCCTGTCTTAGCGTATGCACGCAACAATGCGACGTTCTTCTTCGTAAGGTTGGCCACCTGGATCGTATTCAAGCTAGCATCCTGATCTTCTTTCAAGTAGACCTTCACCGCATTGATCACACCGCCTGCTTGTGCAAATCCATGTGCCTCACGTACGGAGTTACGCAAGACGGTGAACGGTTGTGCCTCTTCGATCTTGATATCCATACCGGCCAACACGGAACCGACCTCTTCGAACGTGAGCGTAAAATCCACACAGGGGTCCATCTTCACTTCTTTCCGCTTCGCCACGCACGGGCCGACGAACACGATCTTGGCATCCGGATATTTCTCCTTCACGATCCGGGCGGTGTAGTACATCGGCGAACCGGTAGTCGAAATATATTTTTTCAAGTCCGGGATATGTTTCTCGGCAAGCTGGATATAAGACGGACAACAACTGGTTGTCATAAACGGTTGGCCTTCCGCCAACTTTTCTTTCAGTTCTTCGGCTTCGTGGCGGGTCGTCTCCATCGCTCCCTGCGCCACTTCCACAACTTCAAGGAAGCCCAGTGACTTGATGGCCCCGTAGACCTTCTCCACCGGAGCCGCAAACTGGGCCAGGATGGACGGGGCGACAATGGCTACCATCGGTTCCTTGTTGCGCAGGCGTTGCAGGATGTCAAACACCTGGGATATCTCGAATATCGCCCCAAAAGGACAGGCGTTCACGCATTTGCCGCAATAGATACATTTGGATTCGTCGATATGTTCCACCCCGTACTCGTCCTTGCTGATCGCCTTCACCGGGCAAACTTCCTCGCAAGGGATCGGGATATACACGATAGCATGATAGGGGCAGTTCTGGTGGCATTTGCCGCAACTGATACAGGTATCATGGTCGATCTCCGCCTGCCCGTTCTTCTTGAAGCGGATCGCGTCTTTCGGACAGTTCATATAACAACTGCGCGCCACGCAGCCACGGCAAAGGTTCGTAATCTCATAGTTCACCTGTACGCAGGACGAACAGGCTTCATCCACCACGCACATCAGGTTCTCTTTCTTGTTTTCCGAACGCAGCAACGCTTGTTTGGCGTATTCAGACAAAGGGGTCAGCTCGTCGACCTCGTCCTGCATATCGAATCCGAGCAGCGGCAATGTCTTGTACTTCCACACAGCCCGTTCCTTGTGCACACAGCAACGGCCGATGACTTTCGACTTACGGGGACTCAACTCGATAGGCAGACGGTCTATCTCTTCGAGCAGACGGTTTTCCTTCCAAAGTTTCACTAACTTCGCCAGCAATCCGTGGCGGACAATCATTACGTTGTTGGTAAATGCCATGGTGAATATATTATTTGTGCTTTAGGCTACAAAGATACGGAGCATACGCCCCTCCCGCCAAATAACGGACCAGCTAAATTATAAAAATCTTTTGCCGAAGGACTAAGCCCGGCAAAAGATTGATTTCAGGAGAAAGTTTCACCAAGGATGATCGATGCGCTATGGACATCACCTCCGAAGGGCGGATTCAGCTTAGAGAGTTTCAACTCGACTGCTGCCAGCTGGGGGAAACGCTCCTTCAGAGCATACAAAATCCGTCCTGCCACATGTTCTATCAGCTTGGAAGGGATATCCATCTGCTCTTTTACAACCGCATAGACGGCCGCATAGTTGATCGTATCGTCCAATTCGTCACTCTTCACAGCCTGCTCCAATGGAGCCGTAAGAATCAGATCCACAACGAAATCGTTCCCCACCTTCGTCTCCTGCGGCATTACGCCATGGTAGGCATAGAATCTCATTTTCTCCAGTTCTATCTTTGTTGTCATAATTCGTTATTTTATCTGTAAATGTAAATAAAGTAAACCTTTCTGCCAAAAAATAGTCTTATATTTGCGATAAGCAACTAACTACATATATGATGGGAATAAAGCAAAAAGAAGAAAACACGAATGGCGGCCTGCATAATACCCTTGCCGCCGGTACGACCGTTAAAGGCGACATCGTGACGGAAACAGACTTCCGCCTGGATGGAAAAATCGAAGGAGATGTAAGTTGTAGCGGCAAGATCGTGATCGGCCCGAAAGGGAACGTCACGGGAAACATCGTTTCCACAAACGCCGAAATATTAGGGGAAGTGGAAGGTTCCATACACGTCAGTGCCAAACTTGTCCTGAAAGCGACCGCCGTCATCAAAGGCGATATATTCGCCCAAACGCTGGAGATCGAACCGAACGCCCGCTTCAACGGGGTTTGCAAGATGTCAGGGGAAAAATAACGACAAAATCCTTTTTCATAATAAAGTCACAGAACCGGAGGAGCGTTTTCTCCTTCAATTCTGTGACTTCTTGTTTTATATCTGACAGTCGTCCTTACCGTAACAAGACTTTCACGCATGTCCCGTCTTCCAAGACGACAATATAGACGCCTTCAGCCAAACCGGTCATTTCGCTATAGCCATCCGATAGAGAAACGGTGCGAACCGTCTGCCCGGCAATATTGACTACTCGCACTTTCATCGGTTCGGATGTCGTGATACAGATACGTCCATCGATCGCCTGTATGTGGCTTTCTCCCTTCGCGATGGTTTCCGTAGCCGTCGGATCATCATCGAGAGGAACTTCCACTACAGAACTGCTGTCGAATGTCGGAACAGACAACCTATCGCCTGCAAGGTTTGCCTTGCCGTCCCAGGGGAAATCCTCACCGTTATTCGGATCGGTGAAGAGCTTTTCATTGATGGTGGTCACGAAATCGGAAGCCGAAAGTGCCTTGGCAAGCGTGCCGGAGCCAGCACCTTCCAGATAATAGCAGTCAATGATGGAGGGCAGTTCTTCCTCACCTGAGCGGAGGGTGCTTTCGCTGTAATCATCACCCGAAATCGCGCCACCGGTCACCTTGCCCATATTGTAACAGTTATAGACGCTCGCATCGCTGCCTATGTATCCGGTAATGCCACCTGCCATACCTGCCGGATCGATGACCGTCCCGGCATTGTAGCTGTTCGAAACGCTGCTGATCTTGCGCATACCGCCGGTCAATCCGCCAATGCTTCCCTCTGCCGTCCCGCTGACAGTGGCAGTGCTGAAGCAGTTCTCAATACGTCCGTAGCTGAGCATCCCGCTGATAGCACCGGTGTATTCCTGCCCATCATCGGCTTTGGAAGTGACCGTGCCGCCGACTATGCCGAGGTTCTTCACCACACCCCAAGCGACATAGCCGAACAGCCCGTACGACTGCCGCCCGTCGATCGGCTGGACGTTCAGTCCCTTGATGACATGTCCCTGCCCGTCGAAGTAGCCTCCGAAACGGACTTCATCAGGCTCCTCGCCGTTGTTATACTCACCGATCGGCGTCCAAGATTCGCCACCGAGATCGATGTCGGCCGTCAGTTTGGCATTAAGCCGGACAACCGTATCGTCGTCCATGTTGATTTGACCGTCACCGTTGGTGTCCACTTGTTCGTGCTCGGAAGCATTCACCTGATCCCGGAACCATTTCAGATGTTCCGCACTCTCTATTAAATAATACCCATTCTCGTCCTGCGAGGGTTGAGTTTGCCCGAAGGCTGAAAAAGTCGGTGCCACAAATAGGGCAAGACAATAAAAGTAAAGTTTGTTCATCATATATTATAAAGTTTAAATTAGTAATCTTCAGTTCGTACCCATTGTATATTTTATAATAAGGAATGGATAGCCGGCGCCACAAAAAAGCCGGCTATCCCCTTCATATGAAGGGAGCCACGGACACTTTTTCGTTTAAACCTACTGTTATAACTTACAATGAGGCAAATATACGAAAAAATAACGGAGGAACACTCTATTTACTTATTTTCTGAAAAAAATAGCGTGCTCCTCCGCAACTGTAGAACCGACTGGCTGTTTATTTTCTTCCCGAATTCCTAATCAGTTCCGTAATCTTGTTATTCAGGCAGTCTGCCTCGATCAGTTTCTCCAACGTGATGTGCATCCTGTATCGCCAATAATGGTTTGAATCGGACGGGACGTTGATGCGTTCCGCTTCGTAATCTTTCCGCTTGATGGAGTCATCCATTGCAAACCAGTCCTGTATGGGGATTATGGCCAGCATCGAAGCCGTCGCCAGGTGGTTGGAAACGATCTGCGTCGCCAAATCCGCCGTACATTCCTCTGGCGCATCCCCGGCATATCCCAGAACATTATTATAATAACGCTGTATTTTAGCACGGTCCTCTTTCCACCAGCTACGGAGCGGTGTCATATCGTGGGTGGATGTCGTACAAACCGAATGATAAGGCAGGTTGTACAAGTCCGAAAATTCACGTTGCGGAGTCTTGGGCATACGTTCTATTTCCAGACTGAATATCTGCAATTTGTTCATCACATCGGGGACGGATTCCGGGATCATTCCTAAGTCTTCGCCACAAACCAACATGTTCGTACTGCCTACCAGCGGAGTCAGGCGGTTAAAGGCTTGCGCTTTCCAGAACTCGTTATGGCGGTGATAGAAAAAGTTCCAATATAACTGGTCAAAAGCATATTGGTCAGAAGCGCTCAACTCGCGATACAAGTAGGACTGGCTAGCCGAAATGCGCGGGTGGAATTTATCCGGCTCACGCGGATCGCGCAGGAACAGCACTTCATTGGCTATGGCAAACAGTCCTTTCTTAATCCGAAGGGATGCCTCATCCGTCTTTCCGGCAAACAGAGCTTCCACCTTGCGTTGCGTATCGCAGAAAGGTTTCAACACGAAATGCCGCGATGATGACTGGGCCAGGAACGCACCGATCACTTCTTCCGTCTGATCGCCAAACAATTCGGGCAGGAACTCGCGGTTGATATGAGGGGTAGTCAGGCGCGCTTCATTGAAATCCAAGCCATACTGTTCGATTTCGTTCGGGGTAAGCGGCAAAGCAGGGTTGAAATGCCCGCAAAGTCCCTGAACATACTCCGACGGTACTTCCCAGATACGGAAAAAGCCTAAGATATGATCGATACGGAAACTATCGAAATAATCTTCCAATTTACGGAAACGTTTCTTCCACCAGGAGAAATTATCTTTCTCCATCATATCCCAATTATAGGTCGGGAACCCCCAGTTCTGACCATTTACGGAGAAATCGTCGGGCGGAGCACCGGCCTGACCGTTCATATTAAAGTATTTCGGTTCCATCCATGCCTCGACACTCGTACGGTTCACTCCTATAGGCAAATCGCCTTTCAGCACGATCCCGTTCTTGCGGGCATAATCGGAAACGCCCTTAAACTGGGTATGCAGGACATATTGCAGGAAATACAAGAAAGATATTTCCGGATATGCCTTGCCTCCCACGGAACAAAGTTCACGAATAGTGTTCTTATCGAATACGGAGTTCTCTTTCCATTGCGTGAAGTCGGAAGTCCGATACATGTCACGCAAGTAGCAATAGGCGGCATAAGGCATCAGCCAGGACTCGTTTTGCGCGAAAAACTCCCGATATTCAGAGGTGGACAAGATCGCCTCGCCCTCCTGCCTGAAGTATTCCCGGCAATATTCCAGCTTATATCGAACCGCCTGTTCGTAATCGACGGCATCCAGTCCGTTCAACTCTGCCTGTTTCCGGGCAAAAAAGGCCGTCTTTTCCGGATCTGCCAGCTCTCCCAGATCGGGCAGGCTGATATACATCGGATGAAGGGCGTAAATCGAAATGGCGCTATAAGGATACGAATCGGTACGGGTATGCGTCGTCGTCGTGTCGTTCATAGGAAGCACCTGGATGATACGTTGACACGTTTTCCTGCCCCAATCCACCAACATACGCAAATCCCCCAGGTCACCGACTCCGAAGCTCTTCTCCGAACGTAAGGAAAAGACCGGGATCACCGAACCGGCACACCGCCATAAAGGCAGGTTATCACGAAAATAAAGGCCCGAAACGATCACCGTCTCTCCCACCTGTTGCGAAGGCAGATTCAAGACACGGTTCTCATCTTCTTCCCAATATAAAGGCTGCTGCTGATCATCGCAGATCAGAAACTTATATTCCAACGGATAGGAAATCTCCCCCGCATCCAAGTCTATATGCCAGACGGGAAAGGTGTCGCAACTCAATATTAACGCTTTATCAGGATGCCAATTGCCCAAACAGTCCTGATTTCCGGTGATAGCCACACGCTGGTTCTTTTCGACACGCGGGACAGAGATCTTGATCGTAAGTCTCTTACCGCTCTTCACCACCCGCTCATGCGTATTACACGGATGTGCAAACAAACTTTTAGTAAATGCTGAGGAATAAAAGGCCAGATTAGCAGGACGAACCTGCCAATAATCATATAGTGTATATTGGTCTGCCTGGCCGATAAAGAATACCTGATGGTTCTTTTCCCATTCCTCGAATACCTGCTTGTCGTTTACACTCAGGAAATATCTGTATTCTATATCCTTGACAGGAGAGGTCACTTCCAGTTCAAGCTGCCAGTTTCCATCTCCCTTATAACTCATTTCTTTTGCCAAAGCAGGTTCCCAGGAACCCAGCTCAGGAATCGACCCTACAACACATAACTTCTGCCCCCAAACGGTATGGAAGTTGATATTAAAGGTGACTTTCATGGTACTTTTATATTTATGATTTATGATTCATGGGATATTATTCACGATTTATGATTTATCATTTAGCGTCAATGATAAATCATAAATCATAAACCATAAATCTTTTCATCCGCATCTCGAAGCACCGCAATTGGTACAGATCAGACAACCTTCCTGGTAGACAAGTGTCTCATGTCCGCAATTCGGGCATTTCTGGCCTTTTGCCTCCGTACCGTTCGGCAGGTATTTCTTCAAAGCGCGTTCCACACCGTTCTTCCAAGTGTTGATAGATTCGTTATTCAGTTCCATACCTTGAACCAGCTTGATCACCTGGTCGATCGGCATGCCGTAGCGCAAGACACCGGAGATCAGCTTGGCATAGTTCCAGAATTCCGGATTGAACTTGCCGTCCAGACCTTCGATCGTCATCTTGTAACCCCGCTTATTCTTGAACTGGAAGTCGTAATGCTTCTGGCCGTCCTCGTCATAGCTCTTGATAATGCTACCCTTCGAAACGTTCTTCGGCAACATGATACCTTCATCGTCATCGGCAAGACCGGTAAAGATTTCGTACGGGCGACCATTCAGCAGACCGACAAATGCAATCCACTTCTCACGGTTGTTCTGGAATTTCACCACGTCGGCTTCCAGTTCGCGCGGACGGGTAGCCACGATAACCGGCGGCTCCATGCAGTTGCAATCTTCTTTTTTCTTCTTCTTGTTATCCGTAGACAACAATACACCTGAGCGGGAACCGTCACGGTAAACCGTACAGCCCTTACAACCGCACTTCCAGGCTTCCACATACAGGGAGTTCACAAGGTCTTCCGTCACATCGGCCGGCAGGTTGATTGTTACGCTGATGGAGTGGTCCACCCATTTCTGAATACGTCCCTGCATACGGACTTTCTGCAACCAGTCGACATCGTTTGACGTCGCTTTATAGTAAGGAGACTTAGCAACCAGTTCTTCCACTTCTTCTTGTGTATATTTTTTGGAAGCAGAGAAGCCGTTGGCCAACATCCAGGTTACGAATTTATGATGGAATACGATATATTCTTCGAATGCGTCACCTGTTTCGTCGACAAAGTCAACACGAGCTTCCGCATCGTTCGGGTTCACCTTGCGGCGACGGCGATAAACGGGCAGGAACACCGGTTCGATACCCGAAGTAGTCTGCGTCATCAAGCTGGTCGTTCCCGTCGGTGCTATCGTCAGACAGGCGATATTACGGCGACCGTATTTCACCATGTCGTCATACAGCTCCGGATCGGCTTCACGCAGACGGTTGATAAACGGATTCTTTTCTTCGCGCTTTGCATCATAGATATCGAATGCACCACGTTCTTTGGCCATTTCCACAGAAGAACGATAGGCTGCCAAAGCCAACATCTTCTGTACCTTCTCGGCAAACTCTGTCGCTTCTTCCGTGCCGTAGCGCAATCCCAAGGCGGCAATCATATCGCCTTCGGCTGTGATGCCCACACCTGTACGACGTCCCTGCAATGTTTTCTTCTGTATCTTCTCCCACAGGTGGCGTTCGCTCTGTTTTACTTCCAATGATTCGGGATCGGCATCGATCTTCTCCAGAATCTTTTCAATCTTTTCTGATTCCAAGTCGATGATATCATCCATGATACGTTGCGCCAGGATAACATGCTTCCGGAACAGGTCAAAATCGAAATAAGCCTCTTTTGTGAAAGGATTGACAACATACGAATATAAGTTGATTGCCAACAGACGGCAGCTATCATACGGGCACAAGGGGATCTCACCGCAAGGGTTGGTCGAAACCGTACGGAATCCGAGATCCGCATACGAATCGGGAACAGACTCTCTCAAGATCGTATCCCAGAAAAGCACACCGGGTTCAGCCGACTTCCATGCATTATGAATGATTTTCTTCCAAAGTTCGGCCGCATTGATTTCCTTCACATTGGCAGGTTCCGACGAGTCGATCGGATATTGTTGTTTATAAGGAGTTCCGTTGATTACGGCCTGCATAAATTCATCATCGATCTTCACAGAAACGTTAGCCCCCGTCACCTTCCCTTCCGTCATCTTGGCATCGATAAACGATTCCGAATCCGGATGTTTGATGGAAACACTAAGCATCAAGGCACCACGACGGCCGTCCTGGGCCACTTCGCGGGTTGAATTTGAGTAACGTTCCATAAAAGGAACCAATCCGGTCGATGTCAACGCCGAGTTCTTAACAGGAGATCCTTTCGGACGAATATGTGATAAATCGTGACCAACACCGCCACGACGTTTCATCAACTGCACTTGTTCCTCATCAATTCGAATAATCGCACCATATGAATCGGCATCTCCATCCAATCCGATTACAAAACAGTTAGAGAGTGAGGCAATTTGAAAATCATTGCCAATTCCCGTCATCGGGCTTCCTTGCGGCACGATGTAACGGAAATGATCAAACAGGGCAAAGAGTTCCTCTTCCGACAGAGGGTTAGGATACTTCTTTTCTACACGGGCAATTTCACTTGCCAAGCGGTGATGCATGTCTACGGGAGACTCCTCATAGATATTTCCGAATGCATCCTTCAAGGCATACTTATTTACCCATACTTTTGCGGCCAATTCGTCACCGGTAAAGTAGTCCAGTGAAGCTTTAAACGCTTCATCGAAGGTGTAAGTTTTACGATTCACGATTGTTTTAAGTTTAATGATGTGCAAGTTTAAGCATTGTTTATGGATTAGCCAAATTATTCAACAAAGAAAATATACATTGTTGACAAGTTTCCTCTTTCACAGACTAACTGTGTTATTTATCAACAATTTACCTTTTCCTTCAGTTCAAAAAGTTTTCCAAAAAGAGAACCGACACTACAATAAGATTTTCTCAAAATAGAAAAAGGACGCAACCCGGAAGCGCATCCTTTCATATAAATATATCATCAAATCAAGCCTTGAGCAAAGCCTCGATCTCTTCTACCGAAGAACGGAAAGATTTATTCGTTTCGATCTGGTCCCTTACCGTCTTGCAGGCATGCAGGACGGTTGCATGGTCACGCTTCCCGACGATCTTCCCGATATGAGAAAAAGAACTGTCGGTATATTTCTTCGCCAGGTACATCGTAACCTGACGTGCCTGCACGATTTCCCGCTTGCGTGAGTTGGTCTGGATAGCGGCCAGTTCCAGATTATAGTATTTACAGACTACATCCTGAATCGATTCCACAGACACCTGCTTCTTTTCCAGTTTCACGACGCGGCTCACCACCTGTTTGGTCAATGGCAGGTCGATCATCCGGTTGAACGCCGTAGAATAAGCCAGCAAGGACGCAACGATACCTTCCACATCACGTACATTCTCCGTCACGTTGCTTGCAATAAAATTGAACACGTCATCCGGAATCACCACACCGTCATGGCTGATCTTATTCTTCAGGATTTTCTTGCGCAAATCCAAATCCGGGCGATCCAGCTCTGCCGTCAGCCCCCATTTCAAACGGGTAATCAAACGTTCCTCCATTCCCTGCAAATCGACGGGAGCTTTATCGGAAGTAAGGATCAACTGTTTGCCCAGCAGATGCAAGTGATTGAATATATGGAAAAATGTATTCTGTGTCTTATCTTTACCGATCAGTTCCTGGATATCGTCCAGAATCAGCACATCCACGCCTTGATAAAAATACATGAAATCATTCGTCGTATTTTTCCGGATGGCTTCCGTATATTGTACGGTAAAAAGGTGAGCTGATATATACAGCACCTTCTTTTCCGGATGAATCTCCTGAATGCGGTTACCGATCGCATGGCATAAGTGGGTCTTTCCCACACCGGACGCCCCGAATACAAACATCGGGTTAAAGGTCTTTCCCGGTTCCTGTGCGATAGCCTCGCTCGAAGAACGGACCAGACGATTGCTTGTCCCTTCAAAATAATTGTCGAAGTTGTATTTAGGGTTCAAATGAGAATCCCAATCCTGACGAGCTTTAGACTCGAATAGAGAAGGGATATCCGCACTTTTCTTACCGGTACGGGGAGCGTCATTACCGGTAGGTAAAGTAATCATGCCATCTTCCTTTACCTTATCAACGACTTTGATACGATAGTTCAATATCGTACCCTGTCCTATCACACGATATAAAGTAACTTTCAATACGTTCACATACTTCTCTTCCAGATACTCGTAAAAGAACTGGCTGGGTACTTGAATCGTAAATTTATTATCCTCGTATGATAATGGTATGATAGGCTTGAACCATGTGTTAAAAGCGGCCTCAGGGACAATGTCCTTAATGACTGCGAGGCATTTATTCCACAAAGTTTGATATTCAGTCTGCATGATTTTTTACTCTCCCAACTCTACTTACAACTTCAATTTTTATTTTTACGACTACAAAGTTTAGAAATTAATTCCGAAAAAAAAAGTATCATTTTGTTTGGAACTTTTGATTGTTCAATATCCCGTTTATTGTCAGGCAGTTAATTCCAACAATCTGAATATCTTTATTTTAAAATATCAGAATCACAGAAAACCTTTGTTTAAGAGCATTCTTTAGCTCCTTGCCATCTCTGGCAACCGACTTCAAAAAAGGCCTTTCGATCCAGTTATACTTCTCAATCTAAAGGCCTTATAGAAGTCAAGCTTCTGTATTTTATATTTTTTCGTTTAATTGGAATAATTCTAAATAAACAGATTTGTACAACAAATCTTATGCAATCTTAAAATACAGAAAAATGTACATATCTTTTGGGGTTCTGCCTCAAATCGAGCAAAAGCTTGGAGGCATTGTCTGCCGTACTGTTCAGGTTATCGTAAAGAGCACGGTCGTTCAACAGGAGTCCCATACTATTATCCTTTGAGTTCAGCTTACGCGTCATCTGTTCCACGTTATCCAATGTTGCATTCACCGCATTCACGGTCGTTGCCAGATCCAGTTTTTTCAAATCCGTGCTGACATCGGCAAAGTTTCCGGTGATGACCTTCAGATCGCTCATAATGCCCGGCACATCCTTGCTTAGCATCTGGTTGAGCTGGCGGGAAGAAACAGCCAGACTATTAGTCGTTGTCTCTATATTATTCAAAGACTGGGCCAATGCCGGATGATTTACCAGCGTTTGCAAACCGCCCAGAATCGAATCGATCTTCGGCAAGAGCAGTTCCACCTGCGGGAGAATCTTTTCCTGCACGGATTGCATCATATCCGACTCCATCCGCCCCTCGATCGTATCACCAGGCTTCAGATAGTCGTCCACATACTTGTTCAGATGGATATGCAATTCACCGCCACCGAGGAAGCTGTTTACAATCGTGATATAACTGCCTTTATTAATTTTCATGTGGTCCTCCAGGCTGATATCGATCGAAATCTTATCGACGGCATCATAGTCATAAACTATCTCACGCACCAGACCGACTTTAAAACCTTCTACAAATACAGGACTCGAAACCGTCACTCCCTTTACATTCGTACAAGCCACCACATAATGATTTGTCGGTTTAAACAGATTGATCCCTTTCAAATAATTAATTCCTAAATATAGCAATGCCAGACTGACTATAGACACAAGTCCGATCTTTGCTTCTTTGGTGAATACATTTTTCATTTCTTCTCTGTATATATAAATATAAATTCTGTTACTATCAATATTTCACTTTCTTTCCATCTTTAAAGGCGACTATAAAAGCGTCCTTAAAATCTTTCGCTACCTGCCGGCGCAACTTGCGGATAGAATCGAAACTTGTCGTCTCGCCGTATGTATACTTGTAAATGCCTTTCTCAATAAAGTAATCGACATTCTTATATCCTTTAAACAATTTAGAACCGGAAGAAAGTTTTTTATCCGAGGTAAGTATTTGTATTTTATAAATCATTTGCCCCTTTTTAACCCGACCCGCTTGCTTCGCGGAGACTGCCGACTTGGACACGCGACTCTGGTTGGACTCCTCCATCTTGTTCTTTTGGCGAATATACTCTTCGCTTCCAGGAGGCGCAGAAATCGGTTGATTATCATCAATATTATCTGCAACCTCCAATATAGGAGCAGCACTTGCATTTCCCGCCAACGCACCGCGCTTGCGGTCATACTCCCACTTATATTTTGTAAAAGCATTATAAATGGCGGTTGCCAGTTTGTTTTGCCCTTCCTTCGTTCTCATGAAGCGTTCTTCCGCAGGATTCGAGATATACCCTAATTCCACAAGAATACTCGGCATGCTCGTCTTACGCAGCACAAGGAAACCCGCCTGCCGCACTCCCCTGTTATTACGCTTGGCCGAAGCAAAACATTTCTGCACCTCCGAAGCCAAGCTAATGCTCTGCTCCATATGCTTATTCTGCATAAATTCGAAAATAATATACGATTCGGAAGAAGTCGGATCGAAACCTTCATACTTCTGCAGATAATTATCTTCCAAAAGGATTGCTGAGTTTTCGCGCATAGCGACTTCCAGATTCTCGTCCGTACGGGCCAAACCTAATGTATAAGTCTCCGTTCCCGATACGGAACTGCCTCTCTTCACCGCATTCGTATGAATGGAGATAAACAGGTCCGCCTTATTCCGGTTGGCGATATTCGCTCTCTCGTCCAATTCGATGAAGACATCCGTTTTGCGTGTATAAATGACTTTCACATCATCATGCTTTTCCGATATCAGGCTACCGAGCCTAAGAGCTACCGCCAGATTAATAGCCTTTTCATTGATGGACGAACCACGCGCACCAGGGTCTTTCCCCCCATGCCCGGCATCGATCACCACCGTAAACGTCTTTTCCTTTGCCTGCGACACAGGTAAAACAAAAAACAAGGCTATCACCAAATTGATATATAGAAAAGTTCTTTTTACCACTTTAAAAATTTCTTGCAAATTCGGGACAAATGTAATGTTTTTTGATGAGTTAAACTGGGCTGATCTGAAATAAAAAAAGGGCAATTCGCAAGGAATCGCCCTTTCCATTTATAGATCCGGTATAGGATTATTCAGAAACTACTTCAAAAGGAACTTCTACCGATACTTCTTTGTGAAGTTTCAAGGTAGCTTTGTAATTGCCAACTTCCTTAACAGATTCCTTGATATAGATAATCTTACGGTCTACCTCGAAACCGGCTTTTGCCAATGCATCAGCCACTTGGATATTCGTTACAGAACCGAAGATCGTACCTGTAGAGCTTGTCTTAGCACCGATTGTCAGGGCAACGCCTTCCAACTTAGCAGCCAAAGCCTGAGCATCTTCTTTGATCTTAGCCAACTTGTGAGCACGTTGTTTCAAGTTTTCAGCCAATACTTTCTTTGCAGACTCAGATGCGATAACTGCTTTACCCGTGGGGATTAGAAAGTTACGTCCGTAACCGTCTTTAACCGTTACGATATCGTCCTTGTAACCTAAGTTGATTACGTCTTCTTTCAAAATAACTTGCATATTCTGTCTCCTCTCTTTTATTATTTCATTAAATCGGTTACGTAAGGAAGCAACGCCAAATGACGAGCTCTTTTAACAGCCTGAGCGACACGACGCTGGAATTTCAAAGAAGTACCAGTGATACGACGCGGAAGAATCTTACCCTGTTCGTTCAGGAATTTCTTCAAGAATTCAGGATCTTTGTAATCGATATACTTGATGCCATTCTTTTTAAAACGGCAATATTTTTTCTTTTTAACGTCTACTGAAGGCGGAGTCAAATATCTGATTTCTGATTGAGTTGCTGCCATGATTAATTCTCCTTTACTGTTTCTTTAGATGATTTCAAACTTCTTCTCTTTGCTGCATATTCTGCTGCATATTTGTCCTGGCGGAAAGTCAGGAAGCGAATCACACGTTCGTCACGACGGAAGTTAATTTCCAGTGTAGCGATTGTTTCCGGATTTGCCTTGAATTCAACCAACTGGTAGAAGCCTGTTGTTTTCTTGTCGATAGGATAAGCTAATTTGCGCAAACCCCAATTTTCTTCGTTCACGATTTCAGCACCCTGTTCTTTCAGGAGGTTCGTGAATTTTTCTACCGCTTCCTTCATCTGAGCGTCAGACAAAACGGGAGTCAAAATGAAAACGGTTTCGTAATTGTTCATAAAACGCTGTTTTGTATTGTTATTACTAAATATTTTTTGCGGTGCAAAGGTAGGAACTTTTTTTTATTCTGCAAACAAAAACTTTTATCTTTTCAGAGCAACCTCAATTATGTTTATCCTAGTAAGCTCAGTAGCAAATCAGAATAGAAGACTCTGCCGAAGCCATGAATTAACGTTTTATCCGGCAGAGGAAATGATTAAATTGCCTACTATAAGATTATTATTGAATATAATTTAAACAGGCTCTAAACCAAACAGTTCACCTCTAATAAAAAAGGTGCAGTCAATGGCTCAATATAAACAACTCATTACAAGTAGCTTACAGAGGTTTTCCGTTCATTGTGGTTCAATCCTACATCTTAAAATAAATATATTAATAATATATATATATATAGGCTCATATCCTTGTACCCCTTTAAACCGGCATAGACACGACAGGTATGAGAAGAATCCCTTCTTTCGCATCCGGAAGTCCGGTCTTTTACCTCCCGAACTTCTTGGTTTGACACGCCAAAGTCCCTTGTTTCGTACACAGAAGTCCCTTATTTCAAGGCTCACCCGGATATTGCACGATCGTCCTCACCTGTAGGGGGAGTCTACATCTTCTTCCCTTTCCTTCAATCGTTTCCCCGTGGCTCTGTCTTTAGCTCCGGGTTTACCCCTACCCATTGGGACAACCGTTTCCCTGCCGATACCGACATCAAATCAGAACCGCAAAGGACCGCCAATTCCTCCCCCCGTAACTCCTGACTTCGAATTCATTCATCATCGTAATCCCCATCGTTTTATCGTCCCGTAAAGATAAGCAATAATTAGTGATATTCAAAATATAATGACATCTATATTCTACCTTTTCCTACCTGTTACCGCACCGATCTTCGCCGATATTCCCAAAACCGTATTCCTGTCTGTTGCGAGGCCCTACCTTCGTGTTGTCATTGATAATGAAAACAGGTAGAGCGACCAATACGAATTCATAAAAATCGATATCTTTGCAATCGGTTATCTGCAACAAACATCAGGACGAATGCGTTATAATAAAGAAATTAAAAACGATATGACACGAAAACTATATTTTACAATCTTATCACAGCTCTTCATATCTACAATTTACGCTCAATACGTCCCGGACATACTGGGCGATAATTATCTGCGCCGGACCATTCAGATGCCGGATGACTACGAGGGGAAAGTCGTCTGCACGCTTGTCAAGAAGCCACAGTTACCGGAGGCCAAACAGGCAATCTTGTATATACATGGCTACAATGACTATTTTTTTCAGAAACAATTGGGTGACAGCGTGAATGCCCACGGTTATAACTTTTATGCTATGGACCTCCGCAAGTACGGACGCTCGATACTGCCGAACCAGAATCCTTTCTTCTGCAAAAGCTTGAAAGAGTATTTTGCAGACCTCGATACTGCCCTTGCCATTATTAGGGAAGAGGGAAATGACAAAATATTGCTGATGGCACATTCTACCGGTGGATTAATTACCCCGTATTATCTGGACAGCAAAAAAGGTAAACTTCCTGTCGACGGATTGATATTGAACAGCCCCTTTCTGGACTGGAATTTCGGATGGATGATGGAAAAAATCGTGATCCCTGTAGTTTCCTGTATAGGGAAACTATTTCCTAACCTGACCGTACAAGGATACGGGGATGCTTCGTATGCTCATAGTCTGCTCAAACAATTCAAAGGGGAATGGGTATATAATACGGACTGGAAGATGATTAACGGCCATCCGAAAAAAGCCGGATGGATAAACGCCATACAAGAAGCGCAGAAAACAGTGCAGAAAGGGATCGGCCTGGACTGTCCGGTACTGGTGATGTCGTCAAACAAGTCGTTCCCGGAAACAAAAGAATGGAATAACGAATATCTGTCTTCCGACATCGTGCTGGACATACACGATATTCAAAAATACGGACAGAAATTAGGCAATTATGTTACACGTGACACGATACAGAACGGGATTCATGACTTGATACTCTCTGAAAAAGACTCGCGCGACCATGTATATCGCACAGTGTTCGACTGGTTGCCAGGAAAATAAACATTGATTATTCTGATATTTGTATTTTCAGAATGCTTATACTTCTTTTCGAAATGAGATATCGGCCGGTAAGTTTTAATCCTTACCTTTGTCCGGTTAAAATAAATATGGAATGAAAGCCTTACAGACAATCATTGCAGTTGCCACTCTTCTCCATGCTGCAAATACTTTTGCACAGACGGAAGAAGCAGAAGATGCAACCTCATATAAAGCCGAAGTTTTCGGATCGGCCAGCAGCGGATCGACAACTCCGTTCTGGATGGTGAGCAATCGGTACGGGGTAGTTCCCCTAGACGCCAATAACGGCTATCTCAACGCTGGAGTTTTTCATCAACAACATTTTGGAAAGGGATTTCGCTGGAGTGCAGGGCTGGACATTGTAGCTGTCGTACCCCGTTACCGTAATGTGTATATCCAACAGATATATGCCGAGTTAGGATATAAAAGTATGCTTCTGAGTGTGGGGAGCAAAGAAAACCGGCATTCGCTTTGGGATCATTCCCTTAGTTCCGGTGACATGGTTCTCTCCTCCAACGCACGCCCGATTCCGGAAATAAAACTGAGTATGCCGGAATTCACCGTCGTTCCGCTCACAAAGGGTTGGATGCAGGTGAAAGGAGATTTTGCGGTAGGCAAGTCTTTCGATACCAAATATCTGGAAAATTTCTCCAATGGAAAACAAACCTATATAAAGAACGTCCTTTGGCATCATAAATCTTTTTACGTCCGCATCAAGGACACGCAAAACAAATTCCCGCTTTCCGGTATTATCGGCGTGCAACACTGGGCGCAATGGGGTGGAACATCCAGCAATCCGAGAATAGGTGTACAACCTCACTCCCTGAAAGATTTTATCCGGGTAGTTTGTGGTAGCGAAGGCGGAGACAATGCAACTCTGTCGGACCAGGTCAACGTGCTTGGCAATCATTTCGGTTCGTATGATTTCAAACTGGAATATACGATGCCGAACTGGAAACTGGCAGCTTATCATCAGCATTATTTCGAAGATAAATCCGGAATGATATTCGTGAACGGGACAGACGGACTTTGGGGAGCACAGTTGGATTTGCCACGCCTTCCCTGGCTAAAAAAGGTTGTAACGGAATATTTGGTCACCCGCAATCAGAGCGGACCGTTCCATTTTATCATCTTCGATCATGACAAATATCAAGGTCCGGGTGGTGGCGGAGATGATTATTACAACAATATAGAATACATAACCGGTTCTTCCTATTTCGGACAAGGTATAGGATCACCGCTTCTGACTTCCCCCCAATACAATACGAACGGGGATATAGATTTCAAGAATACACGTGTACGTGCCTGGCATTTGGCATTTGAAGGAGACCTGTCGCCAATGGTTTCCTATCGCCTCAGATACACACTCATGAATAGCTGGGGAAAACCTTACGCCCCGTTTCTGGATAACAAAAGAAGCAATTCCGGACAGGTGGAAGTCAAATATCACCATCCACGCCTGCAAGGTTGGGAATTCACAGGAGCTGTGGCCGCAGATGCAGGTTCACTCTATGGGGATAACGTCGGGTTCAGTCTGAGTGTCTGCAAACGCGGCATTTTAAAATCCTGGAAATAGATTATTTATATTGCTCCCATAAGGCTGATGCAATGATGTCTTGTGTTTTGTCAGCCATCTGCTGCAATCCTTTATGGGAAGCATCCATCCCTTCGGTCGGGATAGGCGGATGAATGACCATTTCCATCTTGTGACGGTGAATATTCAACGAACCGATCGGCAATACGTCAAAAGGTCCGTTCAAGGTGATCGGGACAATCTGTAAATGCTGGTCGGCTGCCATCTGGTAAGCTCCTTTCTTAAAACGGATCATTTTTCCGTTATAAGTACGTGAACCTTCCGGGAATACCACCACCGACGCTCCGTTCTTCAGGCTACGTTCCGCCTCCAACACGCTACGGGCGGCAGCTTTCGGTGTCGAATTATCGACAAAGATAAAACCTGCAGCCCGGCAAGCAGCTCCCACAAACGGGATTTTGGCAATACCGGCTTTCATCACCCACTTGATCGGTACACCCAAAAAACCATATATAAGGAATATGTCGAAAGCGCCTTGATGGTTGGCAACAAATACGTACGATTTCTTCCGGTCTATATTTTCCCGTCCTTTCACCTTCACCGGACAAAGGGCCAAATGGCAAGTCAGCCATGACCAAATCATTCCCGGATAATAAGCAAATATTCTTTCCCCGCCTAATAGGCAACCAACAATAACCGTAAGGGCTGTCAGTATGGTCAATACCACAAAAACAGGAACCACAAACAGCCATAAATAGAGCATATAAAGTATCCGTAGCATATATAACTGTATTATTTCACAAATATAAAAGCTAAATTCAATGGTTTCATCATTTTTGTCCCAAAATATTTTTGCAATCGGGTTATTATTGCTTTATTTGCGGTAGAAAAAAAATAATATATAAAATATCTATCACCATGAACGAATTATTGAAAAATCTGGGGGTAATCGTACTCCTTATCGGTGTTATCATTTTGGCTGTACCGGCAATTAACGGAGGATTGTCAAATACTATTCTTCTTACCGGTTTAGGAGTCATTATTCTGGGTTATATCGGTCATATCGTTATAAACAAGAGACTCGGATAATCACACACTTACAAATAAAAAAGTCCGCTCCTTAGGAACGGACTTTTTTATTTTCTGTCCAGGATAATCAGGCTTCCCCTTTCACACCTCCGATGGGAGGAACAAAATCTTCAAATTTGGCAGTCTTACCATTTGCTTGTTCTTCAAACTTTGCCAGATTATCTTGCAAAGCAAACAACAGTCGTTTTGCATTGTCCGGAGTCAGGATGACACGACTTTTCACCTGTGCCTTCGGAGCACCCGGCACAACGCGGATAAAATCCAATATGAACTCGGATGAAGAATGTGATATAATTGCCAGATTTGCATACGTTCCCTGAGCCATCTCTTCTGACAGCTCTACTTGAATCTCATTTGTCGGTTTGTTATTTTCCATATTCTTATTATTTGATTATAAATATTCCAAGACAAATATACATATTAAAATCGGAATAGTATCAAATAAAAAGGGCTACCTTCACAGGCAGCCCTTTTTCAGTTGTGTTTTTAATTCTCAATTCTTTAGACCAATGTAAAAAAAATACCTTATTGTGTTTAATATTCTATAATCTCGACGCTTAAACTAAGGCAATTCGTCTTAGTAATTTCATTGTTTATTCAACGTTACAAAGATATGCCTCATACAATTAACCACCAAATACTATTTTATCATTATATGATACTATTCCGTCACAGATAATTCATCTATTTTGCAAATTAGTTTAAAATCATGTTTTAAATCCTAAAACGAGTACGTGCATATTTTTCACGATATTCGGTAGGAGTATTACCTTTTCGTCGCTTAAAAGCCCGATTGAAATTCGATAAGTTATTAAAACCAGATTTATAGCATATTTCTGCTATTGTATCACTTGTGTCAATCAGTCGGCAAACCGCTTCAGCTATACGAATGTCATTCAAATTGTCGATAAAAGTTTTTCCCGTCCACTTTTTCAGAAACCGAGTAAGCGACGCTTCGCTCATATTTATTAACGAAGCAAGTTCGGACAATAAAACCGGACGCTGATAATTTTCATGCAAAAACAACATGATCGTATCCAGACGATCATTATCTATATTGCTAAAGTTTTCTACAGTATTGATAGCATTTAACTTGCGTGCCTTTTCATCTAACGACAAAGTCTTGAGTATTTCTATCAAACGTAATAAATTGTGAAACGAATCCGGTTTATCACTCGATAGCTTTTTAAGTTCGGGTTGAATACGCAAAATCATTTCACGGCTAAAGACAAGACCGCACGAGGCTTTCTCAAACATATCCTTTATAGTCTTGAAATGACGCTTGTTGATAAAACTATCGAAAAGAGAGGCATGGAACTGAATTGTTATTTCCAAAATATCCGTACTCAGACATTTGTGATTTGAATAAGCATGCTTGGCTCCACCTGCAACCAATAACAGATCAAGCTCTTCCATCTCCTCCACCGAATCACCAACGATTCGAATCGCGCCAGCAGCATTCTCCAAATAGTTCAGTTCAAATTCCGGATGCACATGAAGCGGATAGGAAAAACTACGCTTAGGTCGCTGCATCACCAGAAAACAATCTTCCGGTGAAAGCGGCGTAATTTCTCTTAATACATCTACGGAACCCATAACATTTACTGAACAAGTATTCTCGATATAACAGGACAATGGTCTGAAGGATATAAGTTATCCAGACTTTCAGCCAAAACACCATGACGAAGTACTTTGACATTACCTTTTACAAAGATATAATCAATCCATACACGTTCGTCCAAAGGAACACGCCCATAATCGTGAAAAGTCCACTCAGGTCCGTAGCACAAAGGAGCCAATGTACGGGCATGTGTCAAATGTCGCGGATCTTTTTCGTCCGTTAAAACTTTAATCGGATCATCAGTCGGAACAGCATTAAAGTCACCAGTAACAATCACCGGTAGATTTCTGGAAAGCAACTTCACCTGCTTTAAGACTAAAGAAGCCCCTTCATGACGAGCAACCTGTCCCATGTGATCCAAATGAGTGTTCAGAAAGAAAAACTCTTTTCCGGATTTCTTATCTTTGAATATCGCCCAAGTTGCAACACGCTCACAAGCGGCATCCCAGCCTTTTTTGCCCACGGCATTCATATCTTCCGCCAGCCAGAAATTGCCACTTTTGACAACAGAGAAACGATCCTTTCTGTAAAGGATAGGAGAATACTCACCTTTTGTCTTACCATCTTCACGCCCCACCCCGACATAACCATAGTCCGGCAAACGGTCCAATAAATCCGTCAACTGATTATGCAAGACTTCTTGCGCACCAAACATATCGACATCATAAAACTTGATCACATTGGCAGCCAGGTCTTTCCTGTACTCCCACCAGTTAGCCCCGTCAGACTTTGTACTCATGCGAATATTAAAAGACATCACATTCATCTCATTATCAAGATGTTCAGCAAAAACAATATTCGTCGAGATCAAAAGGGTGAACAAATAAAATAGTACTTTCTTCATATATGATTTATTTTAATTATCAAGATAATACACAAATATAAGGACTCTGATTTTATTAAACAAATAACAGAAAATAAAAAAGGGCTACCGAATATCGGTAACCCTTCTCTTTTATTTATTCCGCATTTTACTCGTCGTCTCTGTCCATAGTATTGAAATCTACGACATTCTTACGATTTGCAAAGATACGTTCGAACTCATCTTTAGCACCGACAACCAATTTGTCGAAATCACGCTGGCCTGTACCGGCAGGAATCAAATGACCGCAGATAACGTTTTCTTTCAAACCTTCCAGACGATCCACTTTTCCATTGATAGCAGCTTCATTCAGCACTTTAGTTGTTTCCTGGAAAGATGCGGCAGACATAAAGCTGTTTGTCTGCAAAGCGGCACGAGTAATACCCTGAAGAATCTGGTTAGCCGTAGCAGGAACTGCATCACGGACTTCAACCAATTTCAAGTCACGACGTTTCAGCATACTATTCTCATCTCTCAACTTACGGACAGTCACGATCTGACCAGCCTGCAATGTCTGAGAATCTCCCGGATCCGTCACAACCTTCTTGCCCCAGATACGATCGTTTTCATCCATTACCTCCAGCTTATCAACCACCTGCTGTTCCAAGAAGCGAGTATCTCCCGGATCGATGATTTCAACCTTACGCATCATCTGACGAACGATTACCTCGAAATGTTTATCGTTAATTTTTACACCCTGCAGACGGTATACGTCCTGGATTTCATTTACGATATATTCTTGAACAGCCGTCGGTCCCATGATTGCCAGGATATCAGACGGAGTAGTCGCACCATCAGACAGAGGCATACCTGCACGAATATAGTCATTTTCCTGAACAAGTAGTTGCTTGGACAGAGGCACCATATATTTCTTTACTTCGCCCAACTTAGATGTAACAGTAATTTCACGGTTACCACGCTTGATCTTGCCAAAACCAACTTCACCATCGATTTCAGAAACGACAGCCGGGTTAGACGGGTTACGAGCCTCAAACAATTCCGTTACGCGAGGCAAACCACCGGTAATATCACCAGCTTTACTTACTGCACGCGGAATCTTAACCAGAACCTCACCAGCCTTAACCACATCGCCCTCGTCTTTTACAACGTGTGCACCCAACGGTAATGAATAATTCTTCAGATAGTTTCCGTTTTCATCCACGATGTGGGCAGCCGGAGCTTTCGTCTTATCTTTAGATTCGATGATGATCTTTTCTTTCAAGCCAGTCGTTTCGTCACTTTCAACATTGTAAGTAACATTTTCGACCAAACTTTCAAATTCAATCTTACCGGAAACTTCCGACACGATAACAGCGTTGAACGGGTCCCATTCGATGATAACATCCCCCTTCTTGATTGTATCTCCATTCTTGAAAAACAATTTGGAACCATAAGGAATATTATGAGCCAGCAACACAATCTTCGTTGTCGGATCAACAATACGAAGTTCAGCCAAACGGCTGACAACAACCTGGAATTTCTTACCGTTTTCTTCGCTATCCACAGCACGAAGTTCTTCGATTTCCAGAACACCGTCATATTTAGAAGTGATACTGTTTTCTGTTGCCACGTTAGATGCGATACCACCGACGTGGAATGTACGCAGTGTCAGCTGAGTACCCGGTTCACCGATTGACTGTGCTGCGATAACACCCACAACCTCACCTTTCTGAACCATCTGGTTCGTAGCCAGATTACGGCCATAACATTTCGCACAAACACCTTTCTTGGATTCACAAGTCAATACAGAGCGGATTTCAACACTTTCGATCGGAGAATCTTCGATCTTTTTAGCCGCATCTTCACGAATTTCTTCACCGGCCCGAACGATTACTTCTCCTGTCAACGGATGAATAACATCATGAACGGAAACACGCCCCAAGATACGTTCACCCAGACTAGCGATCACTTCATCATTGTTCTTCAATTCCGTACAAACCAAACCACGCAACGTACCACAATCTTCTTCATTAATGATCACATCATGCGATACGTCAACCAGACGACGAGTCAAATAACCAGCATCAGCAGTCTTCAAAGCTGTATCGGCCAAACCTTTACGAGCACCGTGAGTAGAGATAAAATACTCCAACACAGACAGACCTTCCTTAAAGTTAGAAAGAATCGGGTTTTCAATAATCTGACCACCTTCTGCACCACTTTTCTGCGGTTTTGCCATCAAACCACGCATGCCGGACAACTGACGAATCTGTTCTTTAGAACCACGGGCTCCAGAATCCATCATCATATAGATAGAGTTGAAACCATCATTATCAGCAGTCAACTGCTTCATCAATGTATCGGACAACTTGCTGTTAACATGTGTCCAAGTATCAATAATCTGGTTATAACGTTCGTTGTTGGTAATGAACCCCATGTTATAGTTGTTCATAATCTGTTCAACTTCGTCATAACCTTCTTTCACCAACGCCTCTTTTTCAGGTGGGATCAGAACGTCAGCCAAGTTGAAGGACAAACCACCTTTGAAAGCCATATAATAACCCAGATTCTTGATATCATCCAAGAACTGAGCCGTACGGGCAACACCACAAGCCTTGATCACTTTACCGATGATATCACGGAGAGCTTTTTTACCCAATACTTCATTAATATAACCGACTTCTTCCGGAACAAATTCATTGACCATCAAACGCCCGACAGAAGTTTCAACCATTTTCTTAACCGGATTACCTTCCTTGTCTATGTCGTTCACATATACTTTGATCGGAGCATGGATATCCACTTTCTTTTCATTATATGCGATCGTTGCTTCTTCCGGTCCATAGAAAACAAGACCTTCACCCTGTGTTCCCTTGCGCATTTTGGTTATGTAGTACAAGCCTAACACCATATCCTGAGAAGGAACAGTAATAGGTGCACCGTTAGCCGGATTCAGAATGTTATGAGAAGCAAGCATCAACATCTGTGCTTCCAATACGGCCTCGTTTCCTAAAGGCAAGTGAACAGCCATCTGGTCACCATCGAAGTCGGCGTTGAATGCCGTACATGCCAACGGGTGCAACTGAATAGCTTTACCTTCGATCAACTTTGGCTGGAATGCCTGAATACCCAAACGGTGCAGTGTCGGTGCACGGTTCAGCAATACCGGATGTCCTTTCATTACGTATTCCAAAATATCCCAAACCACCGGCTCCTTACGGTCGACGATCTTCTTAGCAGACTTAACCGTTTTTACGATACCGCGTTCAATCAATTTACGGATCACGAAAGGCTTATAAAGTTCGGCTGCCATATTCTTTGGCAGACCACATTCATGCATCTTCAATTCAGGACCTACAACGATAACCGAACGGGCCGAATAGTCAACACGTTTACCCAACAGGTTCTGACGGAAACGACCTTGTTTACCTTTCAAACTGTCGGAGAGAGACTTCAACGGACGGTTAGCATCTGTCTTAACAGCACTCGATTTACGAGAGTTATCGAACAAAGAATCCACAGCTTCCTGAAGCATACGTTTTTCATTACGTAAAATAACTTCGGGAGCTTTAATATCGATTAATCGTTTCAGACGGTTATTACGGATAATAACACGACGATACAAATCATTCAAATCGGAAGTAGCGAAACGGCCACCATCCAACGGAACCAACGGACGCAGTTCTGGAGGGATAACAGGTACAACCTTCACGATCATCCATTCCGGTTTGTTACGCCCTCTGGATGCACGGAAGGATTCAACAACCTGTAAACGTTTCAAAGCTTCGTTCTTACGCTGTTGCGAACCGTCTGTGCTTGCGCGATGGCGCAATTCGTAAGACAAAGAATCTAAGTCCAGACGAGCCAACAAATCATAGATGGCTTCAGCACCGATCTTTGCGATGAACTTATTCGGATCCGTATCTTCCAACATCTGGTTTTCCTTTGGCAGGTTATCCAGAATCTGCAAATACTCTTCTTCCGAAAGCAAGTCCAATTCAGCAATAGTGTCTACACAACCCGGCTGAATCACGACATAACGTTCGTAATAGATAATAGAATCCAGTTTCTTGGTCGGCAAGCCTAACAAGTAACCGATTTTATTGGGCAGGGAACGAAAATACCAGATATGAGCAACAGGTACAACCAAATGAATGTGTCCCATACGTTCACGACGTACTTTTTTCTCTGTAACTTCTACCCCGCAACGATCGCAGACAATACCTTTATAACGAATACGCTTGTATTTACCGCAATGGCATTCATAGTCCTTGATAGGACCGAAAATACGCTCACAGAAAAGACCGTCACGCTCAGGTTTGTACGTACGATAATTAATCGTTTCCGGTTTTAAAACTTCACCACTAGAGTTCTCAAGAATCTCTTCAGGGGAAGCCAGACCGATGGTTATTTTTGAAAAGTTACTCTTTATTTTGTTTTCTTTTCTAAAGGCCATATTTTTTATTTATAAAGAGTTATCAATGAGTAAGTAGATGAGCCGAAACTCATCTACTTATATTGTTTTTGAATTAATCCAGAGTAAAGCTTAAACCAAGACCTCTCAGCTCGTGCAGCAATACGTTCAGAGATTCAGGGATACCCGGTTGTGGCATCGGATCACCTTTCACAATTGCTTCATACGCCTTAGAACGTCCTACAACATCATCAGACTTGATCGTAAGAATTTCCTGAAGAACATGTGCAGCCCCGAAAGCTTCCAGTGCCCAAACTTCCATCTCCCCAAAACGCTGACCACCAAACTGAGCCTTACCACCCAGAGGTTGCTGAGTAATAAGAGAGTACGGACCGATTGAACGAGCATGCATCTTATCATCAACCATGTGCCCCAACTTCAAAAAGTAAGTAACACCCACTGTAGCCGGCTGATCAAAACGTTCACCAGTTCCACCGTCATACAAGTAGCTCTTACCGTAACGGGGTAATCCGGCTTTGTCCGTCCATTCGTTCATATCATCTAATGTTGCACCATCAAAGATAGGAGTAGCAAATTTAACCCCCATCGTCCGGCCTGCCCAACCTAACACAGCTTCAAAAATCTGTCCTAAGTTCATACGAGAAGGTACACCCAGCGGATTCAAACAGATATCAACCGGAGTTCCATCTTCAAGGAACGGCATATCTTCCTGACGGACGATCTTGGAAACAATACCCTTGTTACCGTGACGACCGGCCATCTTATCCCCAACCTGGATCTTACGTTTCTTAGCAATGTAAACCTTAGCCATCTGAACAATACCAGTAGGCAGTTCATCGCCGATCGTAAGATCAAATTTCTTACGTCTCAACTCAGCATCCAGTTCCTTATATTTCTTCAAATAATTCAGAATCACCTGCTTGATAAGTTCGTTCTTATCAGCATCGGCAGTCCATTTACTTACTTGGATAGAATTATAATCCAATTCTTCCAGAGCCTTGCGAGAGAACTTAACTCCCTTCGCAATAATTTCTGTATTCATATAGTCTTTAACTCCCTGAGAAACCTTACCATTAGTCAAAACCAACAGTTTATCAACCAACAGGTTCTTCAGGTCAGCCATCTTCATTTCGTATTCCTCATCCAATTTAGGAAGAATAGCCTTGTCTGTCAGTCTGGACTTACGCTTTTTGATGGCTTTCGAGAATAAAGCAGTTTCAATAACTACACCACGAAGAGACGGGGTTGCTTTCAAAGAAGCATCTTTCACGTCACCAGCCTTATCGCCGAAAATTGCACGAAGCAATTTTTCCTCTGGAGAAGGATCAGATTCACCCTTCGGAGTAATCTTACCAATTAAAATATCACCCGGTTCAATACGAGCACCCACACGGACAATACCTCTTTCATCCAAATCCTTAGTCGCTTCTTCGCTGACATTCGGGATATCGGAAGTCAACTCTTCCATACCACGTTTCGTTTCACGAACCTCCAAAATGTATTCGTCAACGTGAACTGAAGTAAAGAAGTCTTCACGGACCATACGTTCGTTCAAAACGATAGCATCCTCATAGTTGTAACCCTTCCACGGCATATATGCCACTTTCACGTTACGTCCCAAGGCCAACTCACCATTCTGAGTAGAATAACCTTCCGTCAGGATATCGCCAGCCTTCACACGCTGACCACGATGACAGATCGGACGCAGATCGACAGTCGTACTTTGGTTAGTCTTACGCCACTTCGGAATATTGTATGTCTTAACCGCATCTTCGAAACTTACGAATTCTTCATCTTCCGAGCGGTCATATTTGATCTTGATACAAGTTGCATCCACAAATACTACTTCCCCCTCACGTTCAGCCATGATCTGGGTACGTGAATCACGAGCAACCTGCGCTTCGATACCTGTACCAACGATTGGAGCATCCGTACGCAGCAAAGGAACAGCCTGGCGCATCATGTTAGATCCCATCAATGCACGGTTAGCATCGTCATGTTCCAAGAACGGAATCAAAGAAGCCGCAATAGAAGCAATCTGCTGTGGAGCAACGTCCATCAAATCGATCTCCGTAGGAGGCACGACCGGGAAATCAGCTTCAAAACGAGCTTTCACTCTATCACGAACAAACTTGCCGTTATCATCCAACGGAGCATTCCCTTGGGCAATCGTCAATTCTTCTTCTTCTTCTGCAGTGTAATATTGTAAACCTTCCTCAGAAAAGTCCACCTTACCATCAACAACCTTACGGTACGGAGTAGAGATAAAACCAAGATCGTTAATCTTAGCATATACACACAAAGAAGAGATCAAACCAATGTTCGGTCCCTCAGGAGTTTCAATTGGACAAAGACGACCATAATGCGTATAGTGTACGTCACGAACCTCAAATCCAGCACGTTCACGAGACAGACCACCCGGTCCCAATGCAGACAAACGACGTTTATGCGTAATTTCAGCTAGTGGATTTGTCTGATCCATAAACTGAGACAAAGCATTCGTTCCAAAAAAAGAGTTAACGACAGAAGAAATAGTCTTCGCGTTAATCAAATCAATCGGGGTAAACACTTCATTGTCGCGCACGTTCATACGTTCACGAACAGTACGTGACATACGAGCCAAACCGATACCGAACTGATTGTATAACTGTTCGCCTACTGTACGCACACGACGGTTGCTCAAATGGTCGATATCATCAACGATCGCTTTCGAGTTGATCAACTCAATCAGATATTTGATGATCTCGATTATATCTTCTTTTGTCAAAACCTTAATATCATCACTAGTAGTAAGGTTTAACTTCTTATTAATTCTGTAACGGCCAACTTCACCTAAATCATAACGCTTTTCAGAGAAGAACAGGTTCTGAATAACTTCACGGGCACTTGCTTCATCTGCGGGTTCTGCATTTCGCAACTGACGGTAAATATACAGGACAGCTTCCTTTTCAGAGTTACTGGGGTCTTTCTGGAGCGTATTATAGATGATAGCATAATCTGAAAGATTCTGGTCTTCACGATGTAACAGAATGTTCTGCGTGCCAGATTCCAGAATAGCCTCAATATTGTCGCTATCGAGAACCGATTCACGGTCGATGATAACGTCATTACGTTCAATAGAAACAACCTCACCGGTATCTTCATCTACGAAATCTTCCACCCAAGTCTTCAAAACACGAGCAGCCAGTTTACGACCGATCAGCTTCTTCAGGTTAGCTTTCGAAACTTTTACTTCTTCAGCCAGATTAAAGATCTCGAGAATGTCTTTATCGCTTTCAAAACCAATAGCTCTTAAAAGGGTTGTTACAGGTAATTTCTTTTTACGGTCGATGTAAGCATACATCACATTATTGATGTCTGTTGCAAACTCGATCCAGGAACCTTTAAAAGGAATGATACGCGCTGAATACAACTTCGTACCATTTGCGTGTGTACTCTGTCCGAAGAACACACCCGGTGAACGGTGCAATTGTGAAACCACAACACGCTCTGCACCATTTATCACGAACGTTCCTCTTTCCGTCATATACGGAATCGGGCCCAGATATACGTCCTGTATCACTGTATCGAAATCCTCGTGATCAGGGTCTGTACAATACAGTTTTAACTTCGCTTTTAAAGGCACACTATAGGTTAATCCGCGAGCAATACATTCGTCAATCGTATAGCGAGGCGGATCTATATAGTAATCTAAGAACTCCAACACAAAATTGTTACGCGTATCTGCTATCGGAAAATTCTCGGCAAATACCTTATACAATCCCTCCTTTTTTCTCTTTTCAGGAGGCGTGTCAAGTTGAAGAAAGTCTTGGAATGACTTCAATTGTACTTCGAGAAAGTCCGGATATGGGAACTGATTTTTGATCGAAGCAAAATTAACTCTTTGGTTTTCAGCTGTTGAAGACATCTAGTAAGGAATTTATTGAACTTATTGAAATTATAGACACAAAAAGGTTAAGAATCTCCTTTAAGGGAGACTCTTAACCAAATCACCTGATTACCAGGTTATAAATACTATTTAAGCTCAACTTCAGCTCCAGCTTCTTCCAACTGTTTCTTTAATGCTTCAGCATCAGCTTTAGCGATTCCTTCTTTGATAGCGCTAGGAGCACCGTCAACCATATCTTTAGCTTCTTTCAAACCAAGACCAGTTAATTCTTTTACTAACTTAACGATAGCCAGCTTGTTTGCACCAGCTGCTTTCAATACTACGTCAAAAGAAGTTTTTTCTTCTGCAGCGGCAGCAGCGCCACCAGCAGCAGGACCAGCAACAGCAACAGCTGCAGCTGCAGGTTCGATACCATATTCTTCTTTCAGGATTGTAGCCAGTTCGCTAACTTCTTTTACGGTCAGGTTTACTAATTGTTCTGCAAAAGCTTTCAAATCTGCCATTTTTGTATGATTTAAATGTTTGTTTATCTGTGTAAATTAAAAAAATTATCTTTCTTCCAGAGTCTTCAACAGACCATGGATAGTTTGTCCTGATGACTGAAGAGCAGAAATAACGTTCTTCGCCGGAGATTGCAACAACATGATAACATCTCCGATAAGTTCGTTTTTGCTCTTGATATTTACTAAGGCTTCGAGATTTTCTGCACCTACATAAAAACTTTCCTGTACATAGGCAGCTTTCAAAGCCGGTTTAGCAGGAGCATCTTTCTTAGCATCCTTAGTAAATTCCTTAATCAGACGAGCGGGAGCATTAGCAGTCTGTGAGAACATCACAGCCGTATTGCCTTTCATTGCAACCTGCAGAGGAGAAAAATCGCCTTCTACATTTTCCAATGCCTTTTTAAGCAAGTTATTCTTTACAACAACCAACTTGATCTCTTTCTTGAAACATTCCCGTCTCAATTTGCTGGTTTTCTCAGCATCCAATGCTTCGATGTCAGTCAAATAGAAGTTAGGATATTCCTTTACGATCTCAGTCAGTTGACCTATAATTAAGCCTTTATCTTCCTTTTTCATTGTCCAATAATTTTAATTAGTTTTCTTCAACTGATTTGGGGTCAATTTTAATACCCGCACTCATTGTACTTGAAAGATAAATGCTCTTTATATATGTACCTTTAGCTGCAGACGGTTTCAACTTCAAAAGAGTTGAAATAAATTCCTTAGCATTGTCACGAATCTGATCGGGATTGAAAGAAATCTTACCGATTGAAGTGTGAACGATACCGGATTTGTCTACCTTAAAGTCGATCTTACCTTGCTTAACTTCTTTCACTGCGTTTCCAATTTCATTGGTAACCGTACCACTCTTAGGGTTAGGCATCAAACCACGCGGGCCTAATACTCTACCCAGAGCACCAATCTTACCCATGATAGAAGGCATAGTGATAATTACGTCAATATCAGTCCAACCGCCTTTAATCTTTTCAATATACTCATCCAATCCAACATAGTCAGCACCTGCAGCAGTAGCTTCAGCTTCCTTGTCTGGTGTACATAATGCGAGAACCCGAACCTGCTTACCCGTTCCGTGAGGCAGTGAAACCACACCTCTCACCATTTGGTTAGCTTTACGAGGGTCAACACCTAAACGAACATCAACATCTACAGAGGCATCAAACTTAGTAGTAGTAATTTCTTTTACCAAAGCTGAAGCTTCCTTCAATGTGTACGCTTTCCCAGCTTCAATCTTGCCCAAAGCCAACTTTTGATTTTTTGTAAGTTTACTCATCTCAATTGAAGTTTATTAATTATTACCCGGGAATGTCCCTTTAACAGTGATACCCATACTTCTTGCTGTTCCGGCAACCATTCTCATAGCTGACTCAACAGTGAAGCAGTTCAGATCGACCAACTTGTCCTCTGCAATAGTTTTTACCTGATCCCAAGAGATTTCTGCAATCTTCTTACGATTCGGCTCAGCAGAACCACTCTTCTGTTTGGAAGCTTCCAACAACTGGATAGCAACAGGAGGAGTTTTTACAACAAAGTCGAAAGACTTATCGGCATAGTAAGTGATTACAACAGGTAATATCTTACCGGCCTTGTCTTGGGTTCTGGCATTAAATTGCTTGCAAAACTCCATAATATTAATACCCTTAGAACCCAGAGCAGGTCCTACAGGGGGAGAAGGGTTTGCTGCTCCTCCTTTAATCTGCAATTTGATTTGTCCAGCAACTTCTTTAGCCATTGTTTCTAAAATTTTTTAGATATATAACATCGATAACTTTTAAAGAAAGACAGTACTTTTCGTAACAAGAGCACTTATTCCTTCTCCACTTGCATATAACCCAACTCAAGCGGTGTTTTACGTCCGAAGACTTTTACCATCACTTTAAGTTTCTTTTTCTCGGCATTGACCTCTTCGATTACACCCGTGAAACCGTTAAACGGCCCAAAAGTGATTTTCACATTCTCTCCAACATAAAACTGAATATCCAGGTCATCCTGCTGTTCCTGCAATTCATCAACCGTACCTAAGATACGGCTAACTTCTGCCGGACGCAAGGGAACGGGGTTATCCGATCCACCCAAAAAACCGATTACGTTAGGAATGTTTCTCAATCGATGAGCGACTTCTCCAACCAAAGCAGCTTCTACCAAAACGTATCCAGGCAAGTAAGCGCGTTCTTTCATCACCTTCTTACCATTACGTACCGTAAAAGTCTTTTCAGTAGGAATCAAGACCTGTGACACATACTCACCTAAGTCAGTATTCTTCAACTCAGCCTCAAGGTACTCTCTGACTTTATTCTCCTTGCCGCTAATGGCACGCAGAACATAAAATTTCTTTTGAATATCAGACATACTTTAAACTGATTAAAAGATTTTCTCGTAGAAGAAACGCATCACGCCCTCAAAGCCTAAATCAATAACAAAGATTAATGCCGCGATTATAAGGGAAGCAAACATAACAACCACAGCACTATTGGAAAGCTCTGTTCTCGTAGGCCAAGAAACTTTATAAACAAGTTCGTTATAAGATTCCTTAATATAATTAATTATCTTTTTCATCGAATCTATAGATTTTTAGCACGGAACGAGAGGCTCGAACTCCCGACACCTGGTTTTGGAGACCAGTGCTCTACCAACTGAGCTAGTTCCGTAAAATAGCCAGCCTTAAACAAGACTGGCTACATTTATGTATTTGAATTAGTTTTCTAATTCTGTGATCTGACCAGCACCTACTGTACGTCCACCTTCGCGGATAGCGAAACGAAGACCTACGTTACAAGCTACCGGGTAGATCAGTTCAACATCGATTGTAACGTTATCACCAGGCATTACCATTTCAGTTCCTTCCGGAAGAGTGATTTCACCAGTTACGTCCAATGTACGGATATAGAACTGAGGACGATATTTGTTGTGGAACGGAGTGTGACGACCACCTTCTTCTTTCTTCAAGATATAAACCTCAGCTTTGAAACGAGAATGTTCTTTAACCTGACCCGGGTGGCAGATTACCATACCACGTTTGATTTCGTTCTTGTCGATACCGCGAAGCAACAAACCAACGTTGTCACCAGCTTCACCCTGATCCAGTAATTTACGGAACATTTCAACACCTGTAACAACAGATTTCTTTCCGTCAGCACCCAAACCGATGATCTGAACTTCATCACCAACTTTTACAATACCAGTTTCGATACGACCAGTAGCAACTGTACCACGACCAGTAATAGAGAATACGTCTTCGATAGGCATCAAGAAAGGCTTGTCAACTTCACGCGGAGGCAGCGGAATCCAAGTATCGCAAGCTTCCATCAGCTCCATTACTTTTTCTTCCCATTTCGGATCGCCATTCAAAGCACCCAGAGCAGAACCACGAATGATCGGAGTGTTATCACCATCGAAATCATAGAATGAAAGAAGTTCTCTCATTTCCATTTCAACCAGTTCCAACATTTCTTCGTCGTCCACCATGTCACATTTGTTCATGAAAACAACCAATCTCGGAACGTTTACCTGACGAGCCAACAAGATGTGCTCGCGAGTCTGAGGCATAGGACCATCAGTAGCAGCAACTACAATGATAGCACCGTCCATCTGAGCAGCACCAGTTACCATGTTCTTTACGTAGTCGGCGTGACCCGGACAGTCTACGTGAGCATAGTGACGGTTTGCAGTCGAATACTCTACGTGAGAAGTGTTGATAGTGATACCTCTTTCTTTTTCTTCAGGAGCGTTGTCGATTGAGTCGAATGAACGCAATTCTGAAAGACCTTTCTTTGCCAATACTGTTGTGATAGCAGCTGTCAAAGTTGTTTTACCGTGGTCAACGTGACCAATCGTACCAATGTTCACATGTGGTTTCGATCTGTCAAATTTCTCTTTTGCCATAACTTAATTGTTCTTTATTTGATTAATGATCATGTTCTAAAATATCATTGAGCCGGTGCCGAGACTTGAACTCGGGACCTCTTCCTTACCAAGGAAGTGCTCTACCGCTGAGCTACACAGGCAATAAATAAGAGCGGAAGACGGGACTCAAACCCGCGACCCTCAGCTTGGAAGGCTAATGCTCTATCAACTGAGCTACTTCCGCAATTTCAAATAAACCAATTCTTTTATAAATTGTTTTATTTTGTGGGCAGTGATGGATTCGAACCACCGAAGTCGAAAGACAGCTGAGTTACAGTCAGCCCCATTTGGCCACTCTGGTAACTGCCCAATAAGTTGACAGTTGAAAATTGATAATTGACAGATAAAACTGGAAAGTGACATAAACTGCCAACTGTCAACTTTCCACTATCAACTATTTTGAGCCTCTTGTCGGATTCGAACCAACGACCCCGAGATTACAAATCACGTGCTCTGGCCAACTGAGCTAAAGAGGCAAGCCTGCTTCAAAAAGCAGCCGTTTCGTCACCAAGGCGAAACGGCTGCAAATTTAGGCATTATTTCTTATATACCAAATTTATCTACCGTTTTTTTTATTTGGCTCTGATTTTTTCCTTGAATTTAACTAACTGCTTCTCCAATGCTTCTACGCATTCGTCAATTGATTCTTCAAAGGTATCATTTACCTTTTCGGCAAAACAATCTCCATTTTTAATAATCAACCGAATAGCAGCTTCTTTATTCTTTGCAGATTCTGGTTTTACAACCTTTAAACTAACTTCTGCCGATATAATGCCGTCGAAATACTGTTCCAACTTTGCCACTTTTTTCTGAATAAACGCTTCTAATTGATCAGTTGCGTCAAAATGGATTGCTTGAATTCTAATGTTCATAATAAACCTCCTTCTTTTTGTGCTCTTGGATGAGCATGATACACTTTTTTTAATTCCTCAAAGGTTGTATGTGTGTAAATGCTGGTAGAAGCCAGACTGCTGTGCCCAAGTAACTCTTTCACAGCATTCAACTCCGCTCCATTATTCAACATACTTGTTGCAAACGAATGTCTTAATACGTGAGGACTACATTTTACCAATGTCGGAATGTCCGAGAGCTTCTTTTTCACTATCGTATAAAGAATACCCGTGGACAACTGTTCTCCATTCTTCCGGACAAAGAACCATCCGCTTCCTGCGCCAACTTCACGATTTCGAACTTCAGTGTATGCAAGCATCAAGTTTTTTAATCTTTCCGCAAAAGGAATCAACCGCTGCTTGTTACGCTTACCTGTCACCTTGATTAACATGGCATCGTAGTCGATATCGACATCTTGTAATCCGACCAACTCCGAACGCCTCACCCCGGTATCATAAAGCATTTCAAGTATCAGACGATCCCTCACCCCTTCAAAATCCTCATCAAACCCATCTCCATCCAACAACTCTTCCATATCCTTTTCTTTTACAAAAGTAGGTAACGGTTTCTTTGTTTTCGGACCGGTCACAAACCGTAACGGGTTTACAGAAACGAATCCCTGCTTCATAAGGAATTTAAAAAAAGATTTCAAAGAACTCAACTTCCGGTTGACAGATACGGGCGAAATCTTATTATCCAACAAAGATATAATCCAATTCCGTACAATATCCGTATCAACTTCCTCCGGCACAAATATGCCTTCCTTCTTCTCTTTTACAAAATCTTCAAACTGCTGTAAATCTTTGAAATAAGCATTAATCGTATATTCGGAATAATTCCGCTCATACCGAAGATAATCTAAAAATGAATCAATCAGCACATTCACGTTGCATCAACTTTTATGCAACGAAAATAAGAATAAGAATCCAATAAAACAAGCCTGGCAGATAGATTTTGTATTTTTATTCTTCTACCTGCTGTAATTGCTGAACGTAAACAGCACGCATAGTTTGTTTTCTCTTTGCTACAGAGGGTTTTTCGAAAGCCTGACGGTTTCTCAATTCTTTTACTACACCTGTTTTTTCGAACTTTCTTTTGAATTTCTTCAGCGCTTTTTCAATGTTTTCGCCTTCTTTTAATGGAACTACGATCATAATTTAATTTATTATATTGTTTAATTACTATATCCACAAATTGGGCAGCAAAATTACTGATTGTTTCGGGATTAGCAAAACTTTCCGTAAATATTTTTCAGAAATCCTCCAGACGGAAAGGAGGATAAGCAATACCTTTTTCGGTTATAATCGCAGTTATCAAGTCGTGAGGAGTTACATCAAAAGCCGGATTATAAGCTTTCACCCCTTCAGGAGCCATCCGCGAAGCATACCACATATCCGTAATTTCCTTGGGATTCCGTTCTTCTATCACGATCGAATCCCCATCCGGACAATTCAAATCAATAGTGGATGTCGGACCTAACACATAAAAAGGAATACCGTAATAACGAGCCAGGATCGCCACTCCCGAAGTCCCGATCTTATTAGCCGTATCGCCATTTGCCGCGACCCGGTCGCAACCGACCACGACAGCCTGTACCCAGCCTTTCCGCATGACGGTCGACGCCATATTATCACAAATCAAGGTAACATCCACACCCACCTTCTGCAATTCGTAGGCCGTCAGGCGTGCACCCTGCAACAGCGGACGCGTTTCATCGGCAAACACCTTAAAGCCATATCCACGTTCTTCTCCTAAATAAACCGGAGCGAGAGCCGTTCCATATTCCGATACCGCCAAATGACCGGCATTGCAATGTGTCAGGATTCCCATTCCCGGGCGCAACAAGGACAGGCAGTTCTCTCCTATCTTACGGCAAGCAGCCGCATCTTCCGCCCGGATCGCCTCCGCCTCGACACGCAACAGCTCTACTATTTCCGGAACAGGATTCACAGAATGGGCGACCACAACTTTTTCCATCCGGTCCAAAGCCGCAACCAAGTTGACCGCAGTAGGGCGAGAAGATGCCAGATAATCCTTGATTCGGAGAAATTCACTGCAAAAACCACCATAAGTGTTTGCCGCAATCTGTCGGCTACAAACATAAATGCCATAGGCAGCAGCTATCCCGATAGCCGGCGCCCCGCGCACCTTTAATCTATATATAGCCTCCCAAATCTCTTCTGCAGAAGAAAGGGAAACATAGACTTCAGATCCCGGCAAGCAGGTCTGGTCCAAGATAATCACAGCACTCCCGTCCTGACTCAAACGGACCGTCTTTAAATCTGTTATGTCTACATTCATAAAAGAGAACTATTATGGATGCGAAAATAAGCAATTCCGATGAGATGAAAAATGTTTTGCAGGTTAAAAGTATCCCAACAAGAATCGCTCTTTCAATTCTATCAAATCGTCACTACTATCCCTTCAGTTAGAATAAGATTCGTCCGGCTAGATATAATACCGTAATCGAGCGGTTCCAAACCCAACATTTCCGAAAGATACTGCCAATAATTTTTCGTCGTTCCGACATGTATCTTATCGGTAATCGATGCCCCCAAAGTATCTCTCCTGTTTTAATTGAAAAATTTACCGTACCTTTGTACAATTCTTATTCACTGTAAAAATATGGAAATCGCAGCATTAGTTTCGGGAGGAGTAGATAGCTCCGTAGTCGTCCACCAGTTGAAAGAGGCAGGATACGATCCTACCATTTTCTATATCCGTATCGGCATGGAAGATAAAGACGGATATATAGACTGCCCTGCCGAAGAAGATATTGAAATCACCTCTTATATCGCCAAGAAGTACGGTTGCCGGTTTGAAATCGTCTCCTTGCACGACGAATATTGGGATCGTGTCGTGAGCTACACCATTGATTCCGTAAAACGCGGACTCACCCCCAACCCGGATATGATGTGCAATAAATATATCAAATTCGGCTGCTTCGAAGAGAAATGGGGAAAGGATTTCGATAAAATAGCGACCGGTCATTACGCCACGACAACCGAGATAGACGGTAAAGTATGGCTTTCCACCGCCAAGGACCCGGTAAAAGATCAGACCGACTTCCTTGGCCAAATCACCCGTTTGCAAATACAGAAATTAATGTTCCCGATCGGACATCTCATGAAAAGCGAAGTCCGAGCTATAGCCGAACAACAAAAACTGCCGAGTGCCAAACGGAAAGACAGCCAGGGAATCTGCTTCTTAGGCAAGATCAACTATAATGATTTCATCGAACGCTACCTGGGCAAACGAACCGGAAAGATCGTCGAACTGGAAACAGGCAAAGTGTTAGGCAAACACAACGGCTACTGGTTCCACACCATCGGACAGCGTAAGGGTTTAGGCTTGAGCGGAGGACCGTGGTTCGTTATCAAAAAGGACATCAAGCGGAACATTATCTATGTTTCCAACGGTTATGATCCGGAAACACAGTACGGCAAGATTATCAACATGCACGGCTTCGACTTTATCACCGAAGACCCATGGGGAGAATTTGAAGACGAGAAAGAGATCACTTTTAAGATCCGCCACACGCCGGACTTCACACACGGCCGCATCCGTCGCATTGGAGACTTATACCGCATCGAATCCGACAACAAAATCCAAGGAATCGCCCCCGGACAGTACGGAGTAGTCTACGACAAAGACCATCGTCTTTGCCTCGGCAGTGGCATGATTATTGATGAAGAGAAATAGGCAAATCGCTAATTATTATTTTTGGCCGTAATATTCAAATTAAGTAAAGATGGAGGCAACAAGTAAAAAAGAAACGGTAAAAACATAAGTATGACGGTCTATGGGAGTGCCATTATACAATCAGACCGGTTATTAGTCTGGAGCCAAAACGAAACAGAGCTTATACTCCTTTTTACCGATACCGGTACGCATGCTGATCCATTCTGACCTATAGATTAAACCAATAATTCATCTTAATCATATCAAGCGAGAAGGTTCTCGCTCTTTTTCATGCAGACAAAGTTAGAATTATATGGAAATAAAAAGGCTGCTCATCCCGCAGGATTGCAGCCTTTCCTTGATATATGCATTAATTAAATAGTATACAGAGAACTGATAGATTCACCACTACAAACACGACGGATGGCTTCGGCAAACATATCGGCAACAGACAGCACTTTCACCTTTTCGCATTTCTTTGCATAAGGGATAGAATCCGTAAAGATCATTTCAGTCAAAGCAGACTGGTCTACACGTGTGGAAGCCGGGTCGGACATAACGGCATGACTGGCGATGGCACGCACGGATTTAGCACCGTTTTCGAGCATCAGGTTGGCAGCCTTCGTAATAGTACCGGCCGTATCCACCATATCGTCGATCAAAAGTACATCCAAACCTTTCACATCACCGATGATACGCATTTCGGCCACTTCATTGGCACGCAGACGTGACTTGTGGCAAATAACCATCGGCAAACCCAGGTATTTGGAATAACTGCTGGCACGTTTAGTTCCTCCAACATCCGGTGTAGCGATACACAGGTTATCCAGAGGCAATGATGTTTTAATGTAATCCAGGAAAATGGAAGATGCATACAAGTGGTCGACCGGAACATTAAAGAATCCCTGAATCTGATCGGCATGCAGGTCCATCGTAATCAAGCGGTCGATACCGGCAGTACTCAGCATGTCTGCGATCAGCTTGGCCCCGATAGAAACACGCGGTTTATCTTTTCTATCCTGACGTGCCCAACCGAAATAAGGAATAACTGCGATTACAGAGTGTGCTGAAGCACGCTTGGCAGCATCGATCATCAGGAGAAGCTCCATCAGATTATCAGAGTTAGGAAACGTTGATTGTACCAGGAATACATCACGACCGCGAATCGACTCTTCATAAGAGACGGCAAATTCACCATCGGCAAAGTGTTGAATGTTCATCTGTCCCAGCGGACAACCAAGACTATTGCAAATTTTCTCTGCAAGATACCGGGAGTTAGTTCCCGAAAACACCAAGAAAGGAGTTTGTGCACTCATTATTCCGAATATTTATCTTAAGTAAATAGATTTGAATTGTGAGTGCAAAGGTACAAAACAATTATGATTTATGATTTATGATTTATGATTTATTACCAAACACATCGGTCAGAGCAGATCATAAATCACAAACCATAAATCATAAATCAATATGTAAACTTCAGTAAACGACCGGAATAAGCAGGTATAACGACCTGATAGGGCCAAGCAGCCGTCAATGTGCTGATACAGTTCTCTCCAGTCATCAGATCGGTCTGTACGGCAGCTTTGTTGTCCCCGAAATCAAGTGCCTTGAATGCCTCGTCAGGAATTTGGATGCGTACCGTCTGCTCTGCCTTGTCAAAGTTGACCACCACTAACAACACTTCATTCTGATATTTACGCATGAACACGAATTGACGGTGTGAATTAAAATACGGATTGCTCAGGTTTGCATACATCAAATCATAGAAAACTCCTTCCGTGATAACCCGTTCGGACTTTGATATATTCAAGATCTTTGCATACACCTCGCGCAACTGCCGTTGTTCGGCAGTCAGTTTGCCGCCATCGAAAGCTCCCTCGTTTATCCAGTTACGCAAGCTGGCAAGACTCCAGTAATCAAAAATCGTCGTGCGCCCATCACGTCCGCTGAACCCTTCATCGTCCATTCCCGGCTCCCCTAACTCCTGTCCGCTGTAGATCATCACCGGATTGGTATTCATCATAGCCGACACGATCATCCCCGGAATTCCCGGACGCGGATCACCGGCAAAGAAGTAAGAAGCGATACGCTGCTCGTCATGGTTTTCAAGGAAGTTCAACATATTATGCTGGATGCCTTCGAGTGACTGCCAGCATCCGGAGATATTGCTTGCCGGAGCCTGGTTACACATGACCGCCCGTACCGTATCGTACAGTCCGACCTTATCATACAAATAATCAAAATGTCCGTTCCAGATATAATTGCGATATTCTGCCGGATTATAAACTTCGGCAATAAAACAAACATCATAAGCCTGTTTCACCTTCGGGATCACCCAGTTCCAGAATTCAACCGGAACCATTTCCGCCATATCGCACCGGAAACCGTCTATCCCTTTTTCCGCCCAGAAAAGCAGGATATCCAGCATCTTCGCCCATGTATTGGGAACCGGATCAAAATGCAGGGTACGGCCGTTCACATAATCAACACCATAATTCAACTTGACCGTCTCATACCAGTCGTTTTGTCCGGGACAGGTACTGAAGCAATCATTCCCCGTGACTTTCGCCGGAAATTCACTATATTCAAAATCTTCCTGCTGAGCACCGAATTGCAGGCACAAAGTCTGCCCCGGTATATAATAGAAATTATTATTAGGATCGAAAGCTTTCGAAGTATTGTCTTTTTGCCCCAAGTCTTCCACATACGCCATCTTGGCATCCGAATAATACTGGCGGGCCACATGATTAGGTACGAAATCGATGATTACTTTCATTCCGGCTTCATGCGTCCTTCTGACCAGCGATTCGAATTCTTTCATACGGCCAGGCACATTATCGGCCAGGTCCGGGTCTATATCATAATAATCTTTGATCGCATAAGGCGAGCCGGCATTCCCCTTTACGACTGCCGCATGGTCTCTTCGTATCTGGTAAGCCGTATAATCAGTATTCGTTGCATGTTCGATCACTCCGGTATACCAGATATGGGTGGTTCCCAACTCCTTAATCTTGGACAAAGCAACCGGCGTAAAGTCCGAAAACTTTCCTACTCCGTTTTCAACTTTACTTCCATTCTTCACCAGGGATGATTTCATATTTCCAAACCAACGTGGAAAGACCTGATATATTACCATCTTATTTGCCTGTTTCATCGCGTTATTTGCCAACTTAGTTAATATTTGGGTGAACACCGGAACTTCCGGAAAAAACTATGGCATCAAGGCGTTGTTTCTTCTTGCCATAATAGCGTTCACCAAGGTTTCATATTTATTTTCTTTTATCACGACCTCGAATGCCCGGATCGCCGCAGCATATCCGATACCCGCGATCTCATCCACATTTTCCAGATCGAATGTCTTATACATACCGAACTCCTCCGCCTCGATCAGGACATCGCACATCTCGCGGTCCTCCAACGTGTTTGCCCGGAACATATAGTGGTAGGAACGTTCCGCGATATGGAAAATCGTCTGCTTGTACTTTTGCGGGACAAGGGGACTGACATTCACACCGATGATACGTTCACACTCTTCACGGATGATCGAAACCGGGAAATTATGGAAAAGACCTCCGTCAACATAATGCACTCCGTTTATCACGACCGGGCTAAAGATAATCGGAATACTACAGGAAGCGGTCACCGCCTCTACGATGGGGCCGCTACGAAACTCATGGCTCTCGCCATTGTCAAGATCGGTCGCCACGACAACCAGAGGAGTTTTCAGCTCTTCAAACGTTTTAGCCCTCAAATGACGACGAAGAAAATAGCGGAACCGCTTGCTGTCGAACAATCCCGATTTCGGGATTTGCAACTGGGCGAATTCGGAGAACTCACGGCCGGTAAAGAGTTCTTTAATTTCGTCGGACGTATAGCCATCGGCAAACAAAGCACCCATCAACGAACCGACACTCGTACCAACGATGATATCCGGCTTCAGACCGCATTCTTCCAGTAATCTAAAAACTCCGATATGAGCGAAACCTTTCGCTCCTCCTCCGCTCAGAGCCAAGCCTAATTTATAGGCATTATGGTTCGTTTCTTCCGTCATTTGCGTTTTCATTCTTATTCTGTGACAAATATGCTGTTTTTTTTAGAATGAAACATTATTATTTACGAAAAAGTTTCTCTACTTCTTTATTTTTGTTATATTTACAGATGAACAATAAAGGATCGTAAGACGCTAAGTGTCAAAACGATTAAATTCGTATTAATTTTAAATCTCATTGCTATGATTACACCTATTTTTTGGATCATACCGGTAGCCTCCATACTGGCACTGGTATTTGCCTGGTTCTTCTTCAGGCAGATGATGAAAGAGAGTGAAGGGACGGAGTTAATGGCAAAAATAGCCCGGCACGTACGCAAAGGAGCTATGTCATACCTGAAACAACAATACAAGGTTGTCGCTTCGGTGTTTCTCGCCCTGGTGGTTTTGTTCTCCATCATGGCGTATGGATTCGGAGTACAAAACGAATGGGTTCCGATCGCTTTCCTGACCGGCGGTTTCTTCTCTGGTCTTGCCGGTTTCTTAGGGATGAAGACGGCTACTTACGCATCCGCCCGTACCGCCAATGCCGCCCGGTCGTCTTTGAATAGCGGCTTGCAGGTTGCTTTCAGGAGCGGTGCCGTAATGGGGCTGGTTGTCGTCGGCCTCGGCTTGCTGGACATTTCGTTCTGGTACATATTATTGAATATCTGCATTCCGGCAGAAACGATGGATGCCACACATAAACTGACCATCATAACCACCACCATGCTGACCTTCGGTATGGGAGCTTCCACACAGGCACTCTTCGCCCGTGTCGGCGGTGGTATCTACACAAAAGCAGCCGATGTCGGAGCCGACCTGGTCGGCAAAGTCGAAGCCGGCATCCCCGAAGACGACCCGCGCAACCCGGCAACCATTGCCGACAATGTGGGAGACAACGTCGGAGATGTGGCCGGCATGGGGGCGGATTTGTACGAATCATATTGCGGTTCCATTCTGGCAACCTCCGCATTGGGTGCTGCCGCATTCGTGGCGTCCGGCGACGTAGAGATGCAATACAAGGCGGTCGTGGCGCCGATGCTGATCGCCGCGGTCGGGATCGTATTGTCGATCATCGGCATCTTCGCCGTCCGCACGAAGGAAAATGCGACTATACGTGAGCTGCTGAAAGCGCTTGCCATAGGGACAAACCTAAGTTCCGTGTTGATCGCCCTCTCCACTTTCGGCATTCTTTATTTGTTAGAGTTGGACAATTGGTTCTGGATCAGTTGTTCGGTTATAATCGGATTGTTGGTAGGGATCGTGATCGGCCAATCGACGGAATACTATACTTCCCAGTCTTATAAGCCCACCCAGCGGGTTTCAGAGGCCGGACTGACCGGACCGGCAACGGTGATTATCTCCGGCTTGGGGCTGGGCATGCTATCGACCGCCATTCCGGTACTGGCCGTAGTAGCCGGGATCATCTGTTCGTTCCTTTTTGCTTCCGGCTTCGATTTCAACAATGTAGGGATGGGGTTGTACGGCATCGGCATCGCCGCCGTCGGGATGCTCTCGACATTAGGGATCACTTTGGCTACGGACGCTTACGGGCCGATTGCCGACAATGCCGGCGGAAATGCGGAAATGTCCGGCCTGGGCAAGGAAGTACGCAAACGTACGGACGCGCTCGACTCCTTAGGCAACACGACCGCCGCAACAGGCAAAGGATTTGCGATTGGCTCGGCAGCCTTGACGGGCCTGGCATTGCTGGCCTCTTATGTGGAAGAGATTAAAATAGGCTTGCTCCGATTGGGCGAAACAGTCCTGACATTTTCCGACGGCAGAGCCATCGAGGTATCAAAAGCCTCTTTCTCCGACTTTATGATCTATTATGATGTCACACTTATGAACCCGAAGGTGTTGGCGGGGATGTTCCTCGGCTCCATGATGGCTTTCATGTTCTGCGGGTTGACAATGAATGCAGTCGGACGGGCAGCCGGACACATGGTGGAGGAAGTACGCCGCCAGTTCCGTGAAATCCCCGGAATACTAACAGGAAAAGCCGAACCCGATTACGCCCGTTGCGTGGCCATCTCGACAAAAGGGGCACAACATGAGATGGTGCTTCCTTCCCTGTTAGCCATCATCGCACCGATCCTCACCGGTCTGATATTCGGAGTGACAGGAGTGGTCGGACTGCTGATCGGCGGCCTGAGCACCGGGTTCGTACTGGCGATCTTCATGGCCAATTCGGGAGGCGCCTGGGACAACGCCAAGAAACATATCGAAGAAGGAAACCACGGCGGCAAGGGCAGCGAAGCCCATAAGGCGACAGTCGTAGGCGATACGGTCGGCGACCCGTTCAAAGACACCTCCGGTCCCAGCCTCAACATCCTGATCAAGCTGATGAGCATGGTAGCGATCGTCATGGCAGGATTGACAGTAGCCTGGAGTTTGTTCTGATCGGGTGATAGGTGATAGGTGAAAAGGCCTTTTTGTAAAACTTTTCTGAGTTTGAATTAAAAAACGTCACCTTAAAGGCGGCGTTTTTTAATTCATTTTTCCTAAACTTTTACAGAAACGGGGGTTTACCTATCACCTATCACCATAAATCACTGATAATCAATAATAGCATTTCTTAATACACCTTTTTTATTTATCCCACGCGATGAAATGTTTGAATCTTCATTTACGCCCTCATTCGAAAGGACAGACACCCCAAAAAGGCTACCGTAAAGCTATGCTTTATGAAGGCTAAAGCTATGGGTTACGCAACCTAATGCATAGCTTTAGAGAAGCTGGTGCATTGCCGAACGGGATGCGCCGGGACAAATCGTTTCCTACTCATCTATTTTTAACTACCGGATGAAAGCATTCATGGAGAATTGCATGTATCTTTGCAGCCGGTATAACATAAAAACAATCTGTATGTCAATCTCACGCTTCAATGCAGTGGAGAAAGCATCCAACCGAAAGGCAGTGGAAGCCATTACTCCCAATCAGAAAGTATCCGAATATTATGGTGAGAACGTCTTCAACCGGAAGGCAATGCAAAAGTATCTCTCCAAGGAAACCTACAAAGCCCTGACCCATGCCATCGACAACGGAACCCCTATCGACCGCGAAATAGCCAATCATGTGGCTGCCGGCATGCGCATGTGGGCACTGGAAAAAGGAGTCACACATTACACACACTGGTTCCAGCCTCTTACCGACGGGACAGCCGAAAAGCACGACGCATTCGTCGAACATGACGGTGGCGGCGGCATGATCGAAGAATTCAGCGGCAAGCTGCTCGCACAACAGGAGCCGGACGCATCCAGCTTCCCCAACGGCGGATTGCGCAACACGTTCGAAGCCCGCGGCTATTCGGCTTGGGACCCCTCCTCACCGGCGTTTATCGTAGACGACACCTTGTGTATCCCGACCGTATTCATCGCCTATACCGGTGAAGCGCTGGACTACAAGACCCCGCTGATCCGCTCCATCGAAGCCTTGAACAAGGCAGCCAAAGATGTCTGCCATTATTTCAACGAAGACGTCAATAAAGTCATCACCTATTTAGGCTGGGAACAGGAGTATTTCTTGGTAGACGAAGACCTCTATTCCGCCCGTCCCGACCTGTCGCTGACGGAACGTACTCTCTTAGGACACGAAAGCGCGAAGAACCAGCAATTGGACGACCACTATTTCGGAGCCATTCCCTCCCGTGTACAGGAGTTTATGAAAGACCTGGAAACAGAATGCTACAAGTTGGGCATCCCGGTCAAGACACGCCATAACGAGGTTGCCCCGAACCAGTTCGAGCTAGCGCCTATTTATGAGGAATGCAACCTCGCCAACGACCACAACCAATTGTTGATGTCGGTGATGAAACGTGTCTCCCGCCGCCACAACTTCCGCGTGCTGCTCCACGAAAAGCCTTTTATGGGCGTGAACGGTTCGGGTAAGCACTGCAACTGGTCGATGGGAACCGATACGGGTATCAACCTCTTCTCTCCGGGAAAGGACCGGGAAGACAACCTGCGTTTCATCACATTCGTGGTCAACTCGCTGATGGCCGTTTATAAATACAACGCCTTGCTGAAAGCCAGTATCGCTTCGGCTACCAACGCGCACCGCCTGGGCGCCAACGAAGCGCCTCCCGCCATCATCTCATCCTTCTTAGGAACACAGATCACCGAAATTCTGGACAAGTTCGAGAACTGTTCCATCGAAGACGCTATCGAGGTGGACGACAAGAAACGCCTGCATCTCGGCTTCGGACAGATCCCTGAACTGCTGTTAGACAATACGGACCGTAACCGCACCTCTCCTTTTGCTTTCACCGGAAACCGTTTCGAATTCCGTGCATTGGGATCGTCGGCCAACTGCGGTTCAGCGATGTTGGCACTGAACTCTGCCGTAGCCTACCAGCTCCGCCAGTTCAAACAGGATGTCGAAGCCTTGCGTGCCGAAGGAAAGAGCAAAGAGGCCGCCATCTTCGAAGTGCTGAAAGCCTATATCAAGGAATCCAAACCGATCCGTTTCGACGGGAACGGCTACGGCGACGAATGGAAGGAAGAAGCTGCCCGCCGCGGCCTGGATTGCGAAAACAGCGTTCCGTTACAATACGATGCTTACCTGAAACCGGAAGTTATCCGGATGTTCAAGGAAACGGGTGTACTGAGCGAAAAGGAATTGGAAGCCCGCAACGAAGTGAAATGGGAAATCTATATCAAAAAGGTACAGATCGAAGCTCGTGTCCTTGGCGACCTATCGCTCAACCATATCATCCCGGTTGCCGTCCGCTACCAGTCATTGCTATTGGACAACATCGCCAAACTGAAAGAGACTTTCGGCGGATATCCGGAATATGACGATATGTCGGAAGAGCCCCGACGCCTGGTTCGCAAGATTGCCGGACATATCTGTTCCGTCACTCGCATGGTGGACGAAATGGTGGAAGCCCGCAAAAAAGCAAACCGTATCACGGATTTGCGTACCAAAGCGATCGCTTACCATGATACCGTCGCTCCCTATCTGGACGAAATCCGTAGCCACATCGACGACCTGGAGCTGATGGTCGATAACCAGATGTGGCCGTTGCCGAAATATAGGGAACTGTTGTTCATCCGTTAATTTACATTAATCATTTAATTATTATATAAGTATGAATAGTTCGTATCTACGAATTATTCATACTTTTGTTTTTATAATCACTTAAATCTACGTGAATATGAAAACAAAAGCATTCCTTCCCGCTATCGTTTTCCTTCTGGCAAGCCTTGCAAGTTGTAATTTCTCCGTTCCGAAATCGTTGGTAACTGACGACGGCAGTGTCAGGATAATCGAAAACCCGGACGGCCCGCTTTACATCTGCGACCTGAAAGCGGCAGGCGATACGATTGATATCCCACTTAGCGAACTGGTCGAAGATTGCCGGATCGTGCGTTTTGAAACCTCCGACGAGGCCCTGTTCAAGGCCTGGTGGATCGAGGTGAGCGATAACTACATTTGCGTACGGCAGCAATCCAACGTGGTCAAGCTATACGACAAGGACGGAAAATTCCTCTGCAACATAGGTGCAATGGGAAACGGACCGGGCGAGTATCCGGTGACTATCTACGACGTGAGTATCGACGAACGAGGCGGCCATATATTCCTCTCTCTCTTTTATGGGAAGAAAATCATGATGTACGGCCTTGACGGGAAATGGATAAAAGATATCAATCTTCCCGGACAAATCAACAAACCGAAAATCGAGGTCAATGCCGACGGTACGCTCTCGGTCGTACACATGCCTTTTGAAGAAGGGACGCCGATCGCTTTCCGGATGGACACGGACGGGAACATCCTATCACAGATACCGGCACTCGACTATATGTTGGCAGGAAATTTCGACAATGAGATATTTTCCTACCGGAATACCGGGACATTCGACTTCTTTTATACCGGCATCGACACGACTTTCACATACGATACGGAAGCAAACAAGCTGATCCCCCGTTTCACGATGAACTTCCCCGGTTTTGCTCAAAAACCTATCCATATCTACACGGAACTGCCCAATCATATCCTCATCCACTACTACACTTGGGATAAAGGCCGGTTCACACCCGGAGGAGACATACTGGTAGATAAGATGAAAATGTCATCTTCCCAATATCACCTGGTCAACGACTTCTACGGGAATCTCCCGATTCCCAATCCGAACAACCACTTCAACAAGGGCAGATTCATTTTCAATGTCGAACCGGCTGCACTTCAGGAAATGATCGAAGCCCATCTCGCCTCCGGCAAATGTCCTCCCGAAGCGAAAGCCCAACTGAAAGAATTGGCCACTACGCTCCATGAGAACGACAATAACCTGATGTTTGTGGGAAAGCTGAAGAGGTAAAAAGAAGTCTGTTGATTAACGGCAAACTTTTATCCGGGAAGTCCGAGTAATACCGTTCTCATTATAGGCATCTATCGTAAAGTAATAAGCAACCCCTTTATTCAGACTTCCGATTTCCAATGTATTTTCTCCCATCACCTGGAAATTATTATACAACTTGTCTCCGGCTATTCCGTAGCGGACAATATACCCCTGAGCATCCGGAACAGCCTCCCAACAAAGACGCGCCTTGCACGGATCGGCCTCATCCCTTTCCACCGTGAAATCATTTACGGCACGCGGAGTACTCCCCTGACCTTTTCCAAAAATTCTCAAATCGCGTACGGAAAAATTTTCCGACACCATATACTCCTTGTTTTGCAACTTGATATACCGGGCTTTGAACGGTTCTTCAAATTCGATATAATCATGAGGAGTGTCTGTTTTCTTTGTACCATAGTCCACCACCAAAGACCAATCTTCGCCATTTACCGAAGCGTAAATCAGATAGCTCTGGTAAACTCCGGAGACAGCACCTTTTTGATTAGCCCCGTATTCATCGAAATTCACCTGAATAGCATGGATAGACGAAAGCCGTTGCAAATCTACTTGTGCCCACTCCATGTCACGGTTCGATTGGGCGACCCAAGCTGTACGGGCGTCCTCATCCACTATATTTTCTGCCGGATAACCTTCCAGCGAAGAAGATACGCTCACTTTTTTTCCATACGAAAGCAACATCCACCCGGGTTGATATTCACCGGCGATCTGTTCCTTTCCTCCGGGCAGGAACATCGGGTAATCTCCTAAATAGGTGTTCGTAAACAAATAGCCGTCTTTATCAAAGCCGGACGGATAGAAAGATACCCTGCGTTCAAACATATGCCGGACGGAAATTGAATTGGTCGCGGCTTTCCAATAGTTCTCACTACCGGCCGTAAAGATACAACCATGTCCCGCCCCTCCGATAAAACCGGTCGGTTTATAAGAAACCGGACTGTTCTCCATATAGGTAAAAGGCCCGGCGGGAGAAGTACCGACATACACGCCATCAGCATAGGATTTCCATTCCGTTCCGGGAGCGGCATATTGCAAATAATATTTCCCCTGATGAGCAGTCATCCAGGCCCCTTCGATATAAGGGCGACGGGAAAGCTCGTTCAACTCGCCTGTCCGTTCCCATCCATGATTTTCCTTATCGCTATTAAAACAGGCGACTACCTCTGTTCTAGCTTCCAATGTATTCAAGTCCAATACCTGCATATAAATAGGATCGACAGGGGAACAACCATAATACATATAAAGATTATCTCCTTCCACATAAAAAGCCGGATCCCAATAAGACCAGATTTCTTTCACCGGTTCCCATTCTCCCTTTTCAGGGGCGGAGGAACGATACAACATTCCTTTGCCATGTGTGGAACCGACATAATAAAGGAAGTTATCATGAACAAAAAGTCCCGGCGCATAATCTTCGATCGGCAATACGGAGTCAGTTATAAACACATGATTCCAATCTGTAAAATCGTCCGAACACCAGTATCCGGATGATTTGGAAGCAAACAAATAATACTTGTCCTTATAAGATACGACAACCGGATCGGCCGCTTCTCTAATCCCCTCTCCCCCATCTATTTTCATAAACCGGTAATCTATATTCACCGGATTACAAAAAGTTTTCGGAGTGGCAGCAACCCGAGCTTTGATCGGGGCAGATTCGCCACAACTCATGAAAAATGGCAGTACTGCCAATGATAATAACAACTGCTTCATTTGTTACTAATGGTTCTTCTTAATAAATAATTTTCACGTTTTTCCTGGCCTTCCTGTCGGTGCAGCACCCAACTATCGCCATCTCCCAATGCTTCCAGCCTCCAGTTATAAGCAGGATTCCGGAGCATCTTCCGGATGTGACGGGGGAAGGCGTTGGCGGCACGGGCGTCCTCCCAGGTGCGGATAGCCTGGAAAATGCGGTCCTTCTGCGGACAACTTTCCACATCTTGCTGGTTCACCTTCAAATAATAAGTCGCTCCATACCCGACAGCGATCGCTTCGACATGTTCATATTGCTCGACGGTAGAGGTATCCTTGATCGCGAAGTTAGCACCGAAAGAAACAGGGAAGAAGTTGGAATAGGTCACATCGCGTAAGTCTTTCCCCTGACTCGTCGCACTTCCCCATTCACGGGTATCGACATCATACAAGTTACGTCCGCCACCAACATTCCACACGCTCTGGTAATGCCAGGAGCCTTCTGACAGCGTCGCCCCGGACACACGGATGTAAGGGACACCGATTTCTTTTGCCCGTTCGAACATCCGGCGGAAGAAACGTTTTGTCGAATAATAGCCATGCCCGTTATTAAAAAGAAATTCCTGCCCGTCAAAATCATAATGGGCGATGTTGTTGATCCGGCACACATCGGCATAATATTCGGCAATCTTATCCTGAAGAGCCAGGTTCGGGATAAGACCGTCATAACCGTAGTTCACCGTAACCTGCAATTTATAAATTGGGTCGTTCTTCTGATGAGCGGTCGGATAAGTTCCCCAATATCCACGTTTCACATTTTGCAAAGTATAAGGAGCGGAAGACGAAACGCCCTTATAATGGATCAATTCTTTTCCGATCTTAATCATATTCAGATTCTCGCAATGCCCTTCCCAACTGGCTATTTCATCAAGATACTTCGGATCATCCACCGTGATAACGGTATCGGCAGCCGTCAGGTCGTTCATCAGGATGCGTTTCTGTTGATAGCAAAGGCTGTCGCTCGGCACAGGACTCGCATCCAACGTACCGGGAGCCAGTGAGTTGGTGATATTCACCCGTCCTAACAGGATTCCTTTTTCATTCGCCAGCGTCCCGAATTCCTTATGAGACTTGTTTCCGCCATGAAAACGGAACGGTTTGTTTTCAAATCCTTTGCCGTCCAAATATCCCTCATTTCCCCTGTCCGGACGTAGAAATCCCTGGTCATAAGCGTAGATAGACTTGAAACCCAAACGGGAAGCATACGAAACAATGCTATCGTATTGGTTACCGCTTGTCATCAGGTCCGGCACATAGGCGGAAGGATCTTTGATCCACTTGCCGTTGACCGTCGGATAAGGCAAGCCCTCCGACAAGACGATATTCTGAATGACATCCAACAACGCCGTACTGTCCGGGCTTCCCCACAAAGCGATCGAAGAACCGATAAAGTCGACACTCGGCACAGGCTCCGTCTCTATATGGTTCGGCGTATTGGCCACCATATTGGGAATCAGGGAATAATAGACTTCCTTCGATTCCGTACGGTTCCGGGAATGATAGTTCAGAAAGATACGTCCCTTCTCATCAACCGAAGCGGCATTGCCGTACATAATGCGATAATAAGGTTCTTTGTTGGCGTAGAACGCCACGTCACTGACGCCATCTCCTCCGAGTGTGAAGACCTGCCCCTCATGCAGATGTTCGAGCAACGGGTATTGCTTTGCATCCGGGGTGTGGATAATATACAGGAAAGGAGCGGCATCCCCTTCAATATCGGCTGTTCCTCCCAACGTATTGTCATCCAGCGCCAGGACCCCGATACTGTAATTCACGGCATCGCTGGTATCGCGGGCCACACCTATTATTTCACCTAACAGGTTGTTGATGTTCGTATAATAGTCCCCCCACTGCACACAGTCCACACCGTTACGAGGTTCGAGGCTTATCAGTGTCAACTTCAGATATTTGTCATAAGGAACCAAAACGATTTCCGCAACCGAACCGTTCGGATAACTGAGCGTCAGAACATTGTTCTTTTTGTCATAATCAGCCTGCTGTGGATAGTGGTACATCTTTTTTCCACTATCATACAAGGACAACAACGGAGAGGGCCGGTCTTCCGGGCTGAACTCACGGGCGGGAAAGACTGTGACGTTTTTCATACTTGTGATATATCCCTTCCGATCGATATCGACACTCAGATAATCAGTCCGGAAATTCCAGGAACGATCAGCCGTACAACCATAGACCGCAAAAAACGAGACAAGGCACACTATATATTTCTTTTTCATATAATCTATTCTGTTCTTATCATATATCTTTCAGTTTATACAGAACGGTTTTACCGGCCTTCACCGTCACCTTCCTGTTCCATTTCAAAAAGGCGTTGTCCCCTAAAGGAAGAGACGCCTTTTCCGCATCTTCAGCCAGAACCGTGACTGTAGCATCGTAGGCGGTCGGATTCGTGATTTGCAGGCAAATTGATTTACCCCCCTGTTTCACGACTTTTGCCTGCACATGATCAAATACATATAAAGATTTCCGATCCGTTCGCAAATAAATACCCGGAATCTCCAAAGCCATCAGAGCACCATTCGTCTCGTTCCATCCGGTATTCCAACCATCCGCCCGGCTTCCCCTATGGTCAGCATCGCAATAAGTCAGCCGTTCCGATATTTTGCCATCCGGTTGAATCCCTTCAGCATGAGCATGGATAATATCGCGCAGCAGTTCTGCATATAAAGTATCGCCCGTAGCCCGGTAAAGCTTAAACAAAGCATCGCCGGACTGTGTGCAAAATCCCGGAGCACCATGCTTATTCTGCGTGCTGGCCCATACAGCTCCGGTTAATTTCGCTCCTAATCTGGCTAATGGGGTTTCTTTAGGCAAACGGTAAGGAAAAGAAACCGTCCAAGTTGCGCATAAGTTCGCCAGGTCGGCAGACTGTTCCAGATAAAGCTTCTCTCCTGTCACTTCATATAACGTCATCAGAGAGGTCATAAGCGCAGCGGCTGTCTCCGAATCCGAGTTTTGCAGAATATCTCCACAACCTCCGGAAGTAAAACCAACCAAAGCAAAACTGTCATAATAAACTTTGGCCGCCTCGCGGGCGATCGAAAGATAAGCGGGCTCCCGATAATAGACCGAAGCCAAAGCCATGCCTCCAACGGCCATTGCCCCTCTTGTCGTATTGTAAGCAGCAACCTCCCCGGTTTCCACATTCACATAATTACCCCATGTCCCGTAATTCCGCCAAGTCGACTTAAAAGCATCTGCCAATTTCCGCACATCCGATTCCCAAGCAGACGAAATTTCGCTACCTTTACCCTGTTTCTTCAATAAATCAAATTGCTTGACCATCCAATAAAGGATATCCGCGTTCCGGCGGGTCAACCCGATCTGTGGAATATGCGCACAGGCATCCCGACGGACCACTTCTTTATCAGCACGTACGACATCGTAGTAATAGCCACTTTTTCCTTTTGCAGAGGGAAGTGCAAAATCAAACGTGCTTTTGACTTTCTGCAAACGTCCCGCATCTCCTATCGCCAACATCGGATAAGTATTGATCAGGCCTCCTATCCAGCCATAAGACATCCAATCGGCATTTTCCGGACGGTAAAAGCCGACTTTTCCATCTTCATAATAACGTCTATCGATATTTTTTGACATGATCGAAAACACTTCACTCATCGGTATCAAATGGCGGATATCCTCTCCAGTATTATACCATTTACGTACTTGCATGAAACGATTCAGCAAAGTCGGAACATCAGAACAATAAAAGTCCAATTTTGTCACCTTCAAGACAATCCGATCGCCTTTTGCAACAGAAAATCCCCGATCAAGACTCTCACCGAAACCGATAAACTCCGGTTTTCTCGAACGAACACAGGGAGCACTGATAATAAAAGAAGCTCTCTGCCGATCCGGAGTTTCTGCAACAATCAGCCCGTGATCCAACACTTCACCGTTCCGCTCAATTCCCTGTTCAGTCAGCAAGATCGTTCCGTTGTCCCCCTTCCGGTCCAGCCACACGATTGCCGGCGTAGCCGTATTGCATACGCTCAATTCTAACAAGGAAGGAGTGCCAAAATCCGGAGACAACTGTGGGATCGGATTGGAAGTCAAAGCCAAATCTGCCCGATAATAGTCCGTACTATCCAAACCCGTTGCATATTTTCGGTTGACAATACGCTGGCGGTTCCCATTATAGACCGAAGCAGGAATCATCACATAATTATCACTACTCCAATCATTTTCATCGAACGCCACTGCCACCCCGACATTCACCAAAGCCTGCCGTGCAGTAAATGTAAAGGTATAAGAAATACCATCGGCAACCTTTTCCTCCTCTGTCTCGACCGCCCAAGAAGTCGAAATCGGGAGAATCGGCCGACAAGTTTCCAGCTGCGCTTCCCGATAGCCACATTCCAGCAAACGAAAAGCAGGCTCTCCGGGAAGAGCCTGCGGCAACCAACTTTGCGCCCATGACATTCCTGCCAACAGGCACAAAACAATTATCAGTGAGATTCTGTGGTTCATCTTCATTATCTGATGACGATATTCATTCTACTTTTCATTTTCCATTAAACCGGAACCAATTGAAATCTGCGATTCCATCTACACCAGCTTCGCGAGTGGTAAAATTGAACAAGGCAAACCGATTGGCTGTCCAAGGTAATCCCAACCCCATCTTCAGCACATCGCCCACAGGAGAAAAGTCGACTCCATCCAAGCTGTAATAAAAACGAGCCGTAAAATCCTTGTCCGTCACACGTGTCTTGATCCAGATTTTATTTTGAGTCAGGTTATTCACTGCCGTCTCGACAATCTTTCCATCATTGCACATGACGACTTTCCTGACATCCCCCTCCTGCTGCACTGCTACATAGGCATACGGAAATTCAAATACGCCGAAACCTGCCACATTACCATCTTTCAAGCCGGAAAGATCTATCTCCACAGTTCCTTCCGAGTTCGGTCCCTGCACCCGCTGTGTCAGTGTGTTACGGGCACTTTTGAGATCGGACGCCTGAGAAGCTTTCAAACGCATATGCCCCGGACGCTCAGATAAGGACCATTTCGTATGATCCGGATTATGGTTCCACTGCCATTGCAATCCCAATTTCTTACCACTAAATTCATCAGTCGTTGCCGGTGTTTTCACCTTATACGTCTTGCCGACCTCCGGCTTCCGGTACGTTATGGCATCTTTTCCGTTGACACCCAAAACCGGCCAGCCATCCACCCACTTGACAGGTAACAGATGGGGTACACGCCCGATCGGTCCCCGGTCCTGCATGATGACAAACCACCAATCTCCGTTCTTCAACTGCACCATGCCTCCCTGGTGCAAGCCGTTCGGCGGATAGGAACTGTCGTCTTGCAAGATCACCTTATGCTCGTAAGGCCCGTAAATATTCTTCGAACGAAGGCAAACCTGCCAACCTTCCGTACCTCCGGCAGGACAGGTGATATAGTACATCCCGTTTATCTTATACACGTGAGAACCTTCCATTCCGGCTTTCTTTCCAGAACCCCGGCTATCGTCCACACCCTTGTTCCAAATCTCGACCGGCTTCCCTTTGACAGACCTCACATCTGCATTCAATTCCGTGACATACAGCTTATGTTGACCGTGCACGACATACACTTTTCCATCATCGTCAAACAGCAATCCCGGATCATAAAGATATTCGGGAAAAACAGTCCGCTTCCACGGTCCCTCCGGCTTCTCCGCTTCACAAACGGAGAAATGCCCCTTTTCCGTTCCCCAACCATAAGGCGTACAAAAGGCGACATAGAATTTGCCATTATGATGCCGGATGGAACTCGCCCACGAACCATTCAGATAAAGATTCCCGCCTTTCAAATCATAACGAGGATCATCATCATACCGGTCTACAGCATACCCGACCATCTCCCAGTTCACCAAGTCTTTCGATTTGGCTATCGGGCAGCCGGGTACATAATGCATACTGGTAGAGACGAAATAGAAATCGTCTCCTACCCGTATCACATCCGGATCAGGCCAGTCGCCCCACATGATCGGATTGGTAAACGTCCCGTCGCCATTATCCGGCGTCCATACTTGCTGTGCCTCCACCGAAAGAGCACTCATTCCGAAAAAGCAGCCCGCTAAAAAAATTTTTATATTCATAATACAAATCGTTTTTACTTTCTGATTTCCGCCATATCCCGGTAAGGAGCAATCTCCACCGCCTTCAACTTAGCACCGTTGGCAGTTTGCCGCAACCCCATCACCAGTACATTTTTCTTCCCCGGTCCGAAATCGAGCCAACATTCCGGCAGATAAAACTCACGCTGCGGACCCGCTTCCCAATGGCGGCCGATGTTATGACCGTTCAACCACATAAACCCATTGCCGGACGCATTTATCCGCGCCAGCCAGGGAATCCAGACACCGGCTTCCCGCTTCGGCAGTTCAAACTCAACCCGATACCAGGTGAAAAGTCCGTCCGGCCTTCCTTTCGGCTGCACACCATTTCCTTTTGCCGGTATTTCACTGTTTGTATCCAACGCCACGACCTGCCAGTCTCCGGACGCGAACTGCGGCAAATTCCAACCTCCGGTTATTCCGGCCACATCCGCTGCACATTCCCATTCCAACGGATGTGTCAGGGCTGTCTCGGTTACGGAAAGCCCAGCTTCGCGGATACCAGCCAGCTCCTCCATCGGGAAGTAACCATGTGCATGGCCCAAGTTTTCATAAACGACCAATATCTCGTTTTCTCCCTCTTTCAACAGACCGGACACACTGAAGCGGTTGTCATATTCATCCGGACGTATCCGGTCGAAACAATCGCGGGTGGTCCATGACTGCGCATCGGCACGATCGGGAAACAAACGTTCGGCCGTTTTTCCATTTACCTGAACCGACACGATATCTCGCGTATACATATTAAATAACAAGAAACGTTCTTTGGCTGCCTGGCCGGCAGTCAGTTGCACCTTCGAACGGTATAGACTGTAACGGAAATCATTTACCCCCAAATCGGACAATGAAACCAAACGCGGCAATTGCATCCAATCAGCCTCGCCAAAGGCATCTTCCTTCTTTTGTACCGAAGCTATGCGAACAGGATCCGGCAAACGGGACGGACGCAACGAACGCATCTGTTCCCGCGGCCACCATTCCCCTTGCTTCGCCGACTGGCCGGCCGGGATCACCAATACTTTCGTGCCCAAAGCTGGCAAGTCATAATCGACGTCCATCGGGTTTACCGTCATCATCTTGTCACCACCCGCTTCGGAAGCTGCAATCAAGACCTTCTCTCCATGCTGGTTGATGTTATACATCGGCTCGGCCGGGCGATCCAGCTTCCCCGGAATCAAGCGGGCTTTTCCCTTAACCGGCTTCTTCGGGTCTGTATTGTGCAAAAAGACAAAACGGGTTCCATCAGTTGCCACCCGAACGCCGCCGAACAACGATTTCACACCTCCTTCGATCTTGCAGGGACCACCGGCCGAGCGGACCAATTGCGGTTCAAAAGCCCGAATGAACTGTCCGATCGCCTTCGCTTCATAATACTTATCGCCCAACGCGCCATTTTCACGGATCGCAGCATTGTAGTCGTAGCTGGTAGTCATGCCACGTGCTCCCCATCCGGCAAAATGGGTCCCGCCAAAAAACATATAATAGTTGATGCCGGAAGCTCCTCCCAATAATGACATCAGACCCACCGCCTTAAAATGGCGTGCGTCCGAATAATGGTCTTCACTCAACCTCCCCGTGACCAAAGAGAACCATCCTCCCTGAAGCTCGGTCACGAATCCCGGTGCGTCTGGTTGCGCCTTTTTCAGATTGCTCATACGATAAGCGCAATCCGGGGCGGAAGAAAGGCCGACATAATAGTTGTCGCTATCGAACACTTGAGACAATTCCGGGTCCCGGCTGCTACGGCACTCGTTCGTCAGGCAGGTGAAAACCGGAATATCCATACCGCTCTTGCGGACAGAGCTATAAAGGGCTTTCAACAGTTTTTCCTTCCCGTCACAGCCATGATGGTTGTATTCGTTCTCGATCTGAATCAGTATAATTCCTTTATCGCCAACCGGCTTACGCGTGATCTGTTCGTCCGCCACAGCTTTACATACAGCATCAAACCAATGTTGCGACCAGCGGATATGCCGTTCGTCCGCACTTCTCAGCCAGAAATCATCTACACTTTCCGGACGATACTTGGCCAGCCAACGCGGATAACCGCCTCCCGAATATTCGGCACAAATAAAAGGCCCCGGACGAACAATCGTATAAAAACCGTATTCATCCTGTGCCATCTTCAACCAGCGTTTCAGGTCAGAAAAATCAAAATGAGTCGTATCGTCCAGACTAAGCGGCATGGTCCTTTCATGCCAGTTCCAAGGGACATAAGTCTCGACCGTATTAAATCCGGCCTCCTTGATCTGGCGGAAACGATCTCTCCACAATTCCTCCGGACAACGGAAATAATGAAAGGCCGCACTATAAACAAACACGTCCTTTCCTTCGATCGTCATACACGAACCGTCATAGCGGACACGTTCAGGATGCGCAAACTTCTTCTGCGCAAAAGACAACTGGCTAATAAAAACCATTAAAGCAAACAAAAGGCTTCTCAAGATATACTTCATATTCATCTATCAAGATTTATAGCATTTCCACAGTAAAACGGTACGTCAGCGAACCTTCGTTCCACATGCTGAAATTCGTACCCCAAAGATTATTACTTAAGTTAAAATGGACACCGCCACGTTTATCCGGATATCGGGTCGAATAGTTAAGACCTCTCGCTTCCCCCACATTGACCAGGAAAGCGGCCTCGCTCCAGATACGGATCGTTCCACCGGAAGTGATCAAATCGACATAACGATCTATGCCGTGTTGCTGCCGATTCCCTTTCTCCACCACATCGAGCAAGTCGACCGTCGCCCCTGTTTTCTCGGCGACGAGCGAGACAATATCGTCCGCATTGAACGAAAGCCAATAGGCTTCGGGGAGACGGACAGCCGGTTTATTGAAAACCGTCAGTTCGATTTCCGCTCTCTTCCTATCCTTGTAATCCAAGCAATTCACGATCATTTTCTCCGGATATACGCGTACATCCACGCCTTCCTGCCGGGGGAAAGACAGCTCACAGAGCGTACGCGTCCCTTTCTTCTCCTTCTGCACTTCCCGCTTGACGACCTGCGCCGGCAAAGAGACGCTGACAGCCTTCGAACGCTCCAATCCGGTTTTGCCCAGATCGTCCAACGCCCATCCATAACGGGCACGCAGATAATTATCCAGATAGCAATCATAATCACGACTGTCATACATCTGGTAAAACAGACCTTCCACTTTTAATTGATCATCTTTCAGCAAAGAAAGTTTCCAGGGTTCAGGCTGTACATCGACCTTCTTTTTCGAGAAAGCCGGCAAAACAGGAGAATCTATTTCCTTCATCCTGGCCAATGCCTCCTCTTGCAAAGCCCCAGGCAGGCAATTGATCGCTTCATAGATATACCAGTCGATCTCCTTCCAAGATTTTTCGACTTTCCGGAACGCTTCGGTCGAACGGGCGGCAAGAAACAGATCCATGTCATATTTGTCCCAATTCCGGAGATGAGTCTTGATATCCATCCCTTGCGTATGTTCGGCGATCAGTCCGAGTTCCACTGCGAAGTTCAAAGACTCGTCACTTCCGCGATCCAGCTTTTTCTCCCTCAACCATTTCGAATAAAGAGAAGAGAGCGCCCTGAATTTCGCCATCCTGATCGGGGCACTCCCATATCCATAAATCCAAGTATCCCCGATCTCGGAAGTCACGACAGGCAGTGATGCTTTCATATCCAATAGCTCCTGTGCTATTTCATTAAAGGAAGCAGCTATCAGCTGCGCATTGGGATAACGTTTATGCAGATCGGCATAGATTTCTTTTACCTTTTCATACGAATGCGGTCCGTGATTATCACCGGTAAAGTTGACCGATATAGCCGTCTTCCCTCCCGGCAACACATTGTCGGAACCATAGTCCTGCTGGTAAACCAATATCAGTTCGTTTCCCTCCGGATCCCTCCATCGACAAAACTCAGGAACAGCCGGTATTGGAGATGCCGGATTCACTCCGATATGGAGGAAACGGATACCGGCGCGGTTCATCGGGGCAATGATACTGCGGGTATGCCCCGGAACATCGGTCATCTTGGCGGCTATCGTCTTTTTGCCGTATTTCTCGTCCAGTTTATGTGCCAGCAACAAATTGGTTTCCAGTAAATCCAGATTCATCGACTCGGTTTCCACCGTATAGGGGACACCGTTCCAGACAATGTCTCCCTGCCGGATCGCCTTTTCCAAACGTTCCACGTCGCGGTCAGAAGCTGTTTGAAGATATTTCCAAACCAACCAGGAACCGGTGGTCCAGACATATCGTTCACCGGAACGGTCCGCCCTTAGCTTTTCCGCCACATCCAGCGCTTTCGGGATAAACTCGTCGATATAGCGCTTTTCTACAACCGAACTCAGATCGGTGAACCCGACATCGAGGTGTGTCTTAAATACGACATAGACTTTCGAGACCTCTTCGTTCACTTGTGCCTGCCCGGCATTTACCGTCAGGCAGCTGCACAACAGAACTAATAAAAATTTAATAAGAGAAGTTTTCATGGCATTTGATTTCAACTATCACTACTTATTGTAAATATTACAAGATCAAGGCAACAAAAATAGTAGATTCAGCCAGATATCATTTTATCTTTTATTACTATTTATTTGGACAATCTTTTGATTCCCGCCAAGATAAAGACAAATACCCCGCTTGCTTCCGGACTAATCCCGTTCAACAAAAGTTTTTCAAAAATATACCTTTATCCCTTCACCTTACACAACTAAACACAAATGGTTTGCTGATGAAAGATTCCGACCTCAATGTACCGATGGTACTGAAGCATACCTCAGAACATAATCACCCTTACTAAGGATCAAGCTGTCTTGTGTCAGCTTTTCAATCATTAATGTATCGGTAAAAGACAAAGTTCGGTGATTTCCGATGCTTTTTCCTGTCAGGATCAATTTACCATCTTTACTTTCCCACGTCTCATATTGGAGGGTTGCCATATTGATAGAAGAAGCCTTACCTCCGGATTCGATCTTGATCCCCTGAAGCATATGCTCCATTCCCGGAACAGGCTCCACCCACGATCCTTCGATACTTGCCCCACTACAAGCCATAAACAGTACGGCAGCCATAAACCCACTTGCGTTCTTTAATAATGATTTTACATTCATGATTAATGATATCTAAATTCCAACTTTATATGTATCCATATTTTCAACTAATTCATTAAGGGAAAGCTTCTTGAAGGACTCACATCCGTCTTTAAACCGGGTTGCATTCATTCTTAGCCGATTTAATATCTGCATATCCTGTAAAAATAAAGCAAAAAGATCGCTACAACAAGCCTTTTCTCCATTATTCTTTGTATCTTTAATGCCATGTTTGTTCTTGTCCGACAACAATGAAACGCTTGTAAGACATATGACAAACAAGCGTTTCACAACTGTCGCACAAGCGTCCGGCAACTGAGAGACGAAATAGGGCATGGCAGTCAGCTACCAACAAGTGCAATGTTTAACCTTAATATAATACGGATATGTGTGCAAGATACAGATTAGTCCGGAATCCGGACCCGACAGGAAAGCATAAAAAACAGGCTTTACATCCTCGTGTCGTACCTTACGGGACGCTACGCGTCAATGATTTGATGTATCAGGTGGAATCACGCAGCGGTCTTTCGGCAGGAGATGTCAAAGGGGTTTTGCAAACGCTTGCCGACGTGATGGCCGACAAATTGGAGGAAGGATACATCGTCGAGTTAGAAGGAATCGGCTTTTTCAGTCTCTCGCTTTCCTCCCGTCCGGTCATGGACAAGAGCGAGATCCGAAGCGAATCGATCCACTTCCGCAGTGTCAACTTCCGTTGCGGGAAATACCTGAAAAAGAAACTGAAAACGATGCATCTCGAACGTATGCCGGAAACCCAATCGACTCTCCCGTCCTTTGAAGAACGGCTCCGCCGCCTGACAAACCACCTGAACACGCATCATTACATCACATGTGGCGACTACCGTGAATTGACCGGCTGCTCCAAATACCGTGCCCTGCAAGACCTGAACAAACTGATAGACGAAGGGAAACTGGCTAAACACGGGTACAGGAGTACAAGAGTTTATTCATTTCCTTCAGCCATAAGCGAGTAAGGAAGAACCGGATGGGCTTACGGCTGAAGGAATGAAGGATTATTCGGGGGAAACTTTTGTGGGACGAGTCGTAGCAAAAGTAAACCATTCCAGATTCATCAGGTCTTCTTCTTCATTTCCAGCCGGTTCTGCTGCTTTAAAGACCAAGACCAACGCATGTTTACCGGTAACCGATTTGATATTGGTCTCATGAATAGCATAAGCCACCTCACCATTCATTGCCTCCAGGTCACAGACCCCGAGCAACTCGCCCTCCGGACTATCCAACCGGATTTCGATCTTCGCTTTCTTGTTCTTATCCCAAGTCTTACAAATAAAACGATCCACGTCCGTACCGGTAAAATCGTAATATTTCCAATAGGCATGATCGCCATCACGAATAGACGACAAATACTCTACCGGAACATCATTGTCCGGCCTGCGTACGGCAACCGCCACATGGCCGGACAACAGGCAAGCCCTGGCGGCATCCATCCGGTAGGACGGAGAGATTGGGCCGCCCACCCCCTGTGTGGTCATTTCCACCTCATTAATCGTGCCATCCGGATTAAAGGTTATCGGTTCCAAGCAGGCTTTCCGCATCGTCCCGGTCTCGGTGGCATGGGTCGGACGGTGATAAGCGATATACCATTGTCCGTTGATTTCGGTGATACAACCATGATTGTTCACCAAGTTACGGTCACTTCCCCAATTGTCAATAATCACCCCTCTATAGGTATAAGGTCCCAAAGGAGAAGTAGCTGTCGCATAGTCCAATGTAGCACAATTGGACTCACCATGCCGAGAATGGCTACCATAGACCAAGTAATAGATACCGTTTCTTTTCCGAACAGAACTTCCTTCATTGAAGAAATGCGTTTTATAGGTCAGCAAACTGTCATGGACAGCCCCTTCGATAGAAAGCATATCCTTGCTTAGCTTTGCACCTCTGACATGCCACTGCCCCCAAAACAAATAAGCCTGTCCATCATCGTCGATAAAGACAGACGGGTCGATACCAGAAATTCCCTTTATCGCTTTTCCCTCTTTAAACGGGCCATAAGGTGAAGAAGCAACAGCGACCCCTTCGTTTTCACCATCAGCTGCCAAACAATAATAAAGATAATATTTCCCATTATGATAAATACCATCCGGAGCATAAAGGACCTTGTCAGTATAATCTGTCTGCTTTCCAAGTCCTTTTGTAGCAAAAGAATATTGTTCCACATGCCAGTCCACCAAATCTGAAGAAGAGAGCACATCATAAGAGTTTGAACACCAACTATTACCTGGTTCGTCACGCGAGCCGTAAACATAGACTCGTCCATCAGGCATCTGCCTGACCTCAGGATCAGCAATGAACACACCCGGAGGAGCAATCGGATTGAGAGCCCGATGGGTCGTAACAGGAACGGAATTTTCTCCTTTTTCGGACAAATTCCCCTTTTTGCTGGATTGACATCCGGCCAATAAGCCCGCAATAAGCAAGCTGCCGAGCTTTAAATAGAAATTCATATGCATATCAAAGTTCATATAAAAGGCTTCCGCAAGTTTTTTTAATAAAATTTATATCTAATAAGTTTCTATGTCCCAATTATCACATTTCTATATCAACCACCGCTTTTTCCAAGCCTTTCGATTCAATTGTCAAACGGATCGGTTTGTATCCACCACGTTTAGCCTTGACAATCACCAAAAACAGACCGTTGAAAGCCGGACGGGTCGGTTCCGAAAAGGTTATCAGGCAAGTCGGATCACCATTATCCGTTGCCACAATCTCTCCATCGCCGATCAAGCTACAAGAGATGACATTCTCAGCAGTCGGTACATCACACCCTTCTTCATCGACCAGCGATACCGTCACAAACACCAAATCTTCGCCATCCGCTTTAATCCGGTGTTTGTCCGGTACAGCCTTCAAGCCAACTGCCTTACCTGTAGTCCGGACATAAGTTTCCGCCCATTTCCGATTCTGTTTATAGGCAATCGCTTTCAACTCCCCAGGTTCATACTTCACGCTATCCCAACGGAAACGGTATTCATAAGGTCTCTTTTCCTTCTTTCCCAACGATTTGCCGTTCAAAAACAGTTCAACGACATCGCCTGAGCTATACACAAACACAGGGATTGTTTCCCCGATTTTGTCAGGAAAGTTCCAATGCGGAAGGATATGCACCATCGGCGTGTCGGGCATCCAGCGGGACTTGTATAAATAATAACGGTCTTTTGGAAAACCCGCCAAGTCGACAATACCGAAATAACTGCTACGCGATGTCGGGCGGTTACGTTCTATTCGTGCCAACTCTTCACGCTGCTTTAGTAATTCTTCTTCTGTCATCGCGGCAGAATGGTTGAGCAAAACACTGGCATCGCTATTAAACGGAGTCGGTTCGCCCAAATAATCAAAGCCCGTCCAAACAAATTCACCACAGATGGCAGGATATTTGTCCAAAGCCGCAAACTCCCAGTCGGGCAATCCTCCCCATCCGGGTTCCGTCAAATCATAAGAAGAGACATGATGCTTGCGCGGAAAATATTCACCACGCGAACTCATCGTCGAACTTGATTCACTCGAATAACCCGAAAGATGCTCATGCCCTTCCTTATTCAGAAACTCTCCATAAAAATCAGGTCCGCCATACACGCCTGCCGCATAATTCATTCCATGCACATCCACTTGCAACTCCGTCCCATTCATTGCCGACTTACTGGGATAAGAAGCGCCAAATGTCACCGGGCGGGTATGGTCGAAACGATGTACCACCTCCGCCAGATGCCGGGCTATCCCCTTTGCCGGTTCATATTGTTCATGCACTTCATTACCGGTACTCCACATGATAACCGACGGATGGTTACGATCCCGGCAGACCAATGTCTCTATATCTTTCTCATGCCATTTATCGAAAAGCGTGCTATAATCATTCTTTTTCTTCCCGACTGTCCAACAATCAAAAAGTTCATCCATCACAAGAAGCCCCATCTTGTCCGCCAACTCCAACAGTTCCGGTGCAGGAGGGTTATGGGAAGTACGCAACGCATTACAACCGAAACTCTTTAATATCCGTAACTGGCGTTCCAACGCGACCTTGTTCATCGCTGCTCCCAATGCCCCCAAATCATGGTGATTGCACGTTCCCTGAATCTGTACACGCTTCCCGTTCAGCAAAAAGCCATTATCATGTGTGAAAAGGATCGTGCGAAAACCAAAAGGCGTATCATACACATCCGTCAATTTGTTTTTATCGAACACCGAAACACAAGCCAAATACCGGTAGGTATGTTCCAGATTCCATCTCTTGGGAGATTCCACACGTAAAGAGACCGAATCTGTCACAGAAGTTCCCGCATCCAAAAACACCGGACGCTTAGCTGTCGAAGCGACCTTTTTACTGATGTTATCATTCGCGTCCAATTCATAAATATCTACGGTATATTGTCCTTTTACCGCATATTGCCGGTTATTTTCAATCTCCACATGGACGGATGCCGTCGCATACGTATCCGTAATTTCAGGAGTCGTCACGAAAACACCCCAATGCGCCACATGGACGGGTTCGGTTTTTACCAGACGAACATGCCGATAGATACCGGCTCCCGGATACCAGCGTGAACCAAATTTTTCCGTGTCCAACCGTACAGCCACGACATTATCCGTTCCATACAGAACATAAGGCGTCAGATCTACCCGGAAAGAGCTGTAACCGAAAGGTCTTCCCCCCACTTTCTTCCCATTCAGCCAAACCTCGGCATTCGCCATCGTGCCATCGAAATCCAGATAAAACCTCTTCTTCTTATCTTTGGACGACACTTCAAAATGTTTCCGGTACCAACCGATTCCCTGCCAAGGCAATTTCCCTGTGTACCCGTCCAAGTCAATCCGGAAAGGTCCTTCAATGGCCCAATCGTGCGGAACATCTAGTTTCCGCCAGCCAGTATCGTCAACCTCATACGCTTCAAGCGAATCCGGTTCAGGCAGACGTGATCCGTCTGCCTGCAAACCGAACCGTGCAAAGCGCCAGTCCCGATCAAAATCCGACACGCTCCGTTGTCCCCAAGCGGACAACCCGAACAAATTCAAATAGAGAATTATCAAAAAAAATCCACACTTCATCTTTTTCTTTTATGATCTTCCATATATTAAAAAATATTTACCACTTAAACACACCATTCCTCCCCGAGGCATTTGATATGTTTAAGTGGCACATTCAAAAAGTTTAACTCTAAAAGTTATACCTTTTTATGGAGAAGATTAAGCCATTAACGTAACCACCACTTATCATCCTGTTGCTTAATGTTCTCATTCTGGTCGATTGAAGCCTGAGGAATAGGCCAAAAATAACGACCTTCACCCTCTACCCAAATACGTTGTTCGAAAACAAGCGGATTATCGTGTTTTTGAGTTTCAGGATTCCAACGTTTCCATCCATAGGCAGGTCCATTGAGTACTTTAGGGGCAATACCCCAACGTATGATATCGTAGTAACGCAAGCCTTCGAAAGCAGTTTCAACACGACGCTCGTGGCGCACTTTGGCAATCATATCGCTTTGGCTGGTCACTGCTGGATATTCTGGCATTTCTGCACGGTTACGAATATCATTAATGAGGCTTAAAGCTTCGCCTAAATTTTCATTCAACTCAATCAATGCTTCAGCTCTCATCAGCAAAACATCAGCATAACGAAAAACCGTCAAATTTTTATGTCCCAACCAACGATCCGGTTCCTCCCCTTCCAAGTCTGTCCACTTGGTCAACAAAAAGCCGGTACTTACAGGCTCTTTACCAATGTAATCGCGACTATCAGGATCTTCCACGCCATAATGCGAGTCGACCTTACCTCCTTTAATCCACTCCCATCCCGGATGGATAATCGTCGATTTCAACCGGGGATCACGAAACTCATACTCGCCATAGCTCAACATACCGGCCTGATCCAAGGCGGCACGTTCGGCAACGTGAGGACAATTCAAAGCTTCACACTGATCATAAGGATGTCCTTCAATACATTCATACTCATCGACAATATCCTGCAAAGGAAGCAATCCTTTCCATCCGCAATAGACAGATGACGGATAAGAAAGGTTGTTGTTCAAATTATGCGTCTTCAAGGAAGGGAAATATTGACGCTCAAAAATCACCTCATTGTTGTTCCCATCGGCTTGAGGACGGAACAGTTCTTCGTAGCTATGCTTTTTGGGATCACCATCATAAGCACGATATAAACCATAACGGCCTCCTTCTATAATTGCCTGAGTAGCAGTCAACACTCTTTTATAAAGATCTTCTGTCGATTTCTTGCTGTTTTTTAAGAAGCTAATATATTTTGACTTGGCAGCTTCATGCAAAGAGACACGGGCAATCATCGCATTTACCACATCTTCGGTAACACGACCAGATTCAAAGTTAGGAGCTTTCTTGATATCAACCAAACACTCTTCCAATTCATTAATCACAAAATCATATACATCGACACGAGGAGTACGAGTCAATGCACGCGATTCGTCTACAGTCAATACCTTATCTACTAAAGGTATATCACCAAAGAAGAAGAGCATGTCATAATAGTTCAATGCACGGATAAAACGTACTTCGGCTCTCATGTGGGCGTATTGATCCGGAGTCAGATACTCTTTAGACAGTTCCAAACCATGAAGCACATAGTTCATCTGGGCGATAGCCTTATATTTCCATTCGTCTTCCAAACCACGAGAGGTAGGACGCAAATCCCCATTGGCAAAGTGTTCGACCCCCCACCAAGTTGAGTTATCGGTCCAAGCGTCACGGAAAGCGATAATGTTGTCGCCATCACCTTGATAAACGTAATCGTAGCATCCATCTACCATCATCTTGGTTTGATTGGCATCTTTCCACCAAGCTTCTTCTGTAATTTGATCCAATGGTGGAGTTGTCAGGAAGTCATCGCATCCTGTTAAGGCAACTGTACAAAGCGTTGCCACCATGATATGTTTTAAAGCTTTCATTTCTATATCCTTTTTATTCAATTAAAATTGTAGATTTAAACCAAATGAATAAGTTCGAGACAACGGATAGGTAAACGCATTAAGCGTTTCCGGATCATATCCGGGAGTAAAGTTACTAATCGTAAACAGGTTATTTGCTGAGAAATACAAACGGATATTAGAAAATCCGGTATTTTTTAACAGATCGTTCGAAAAGTTATAACCCACCTGCAAGTTTTTCAAACGCAGATAACCTGCGTTGATCATCCAAAAGTCAGATGTCATATGGTTAAATCCCAAAGAACTGGTAGCCTCCAACAGACGAGGGTACTTTGCATCTCGATTATCTTCCGTCCAATAGTCTAACTGATGCTCAAAAGCCGGGCCTTTCCCTTGATCCGACAAAGGACGGATGCTGGGACCATCCAAAATATAGTTACGTTTACCTACACCTTGCAAAAAAACACTGAAGTCAAATCCTTTCCAGGCTCCATTAAGTGTGACGCCAAACAGATAATGAGGGTCACGGTCACCAAGAACCACACGGTCATCAGCATCGATCACCCCATCATTGTTCTGATCCTTATATTTGACATCACCCGGTTTCGCATAGCGGCGGCTATAAACAGGTGAGTTAGCGACTTCTTCTTCTGTCTGGAACAGTCCCAGTGCTTCGTAACCGTAGTAAGAATTCATAGCCAGACCTTCAGCGGTATAACCGTCTTTCCAAGGACTTGTTCCACCTAAGTCTTTCACTTCGTTCTTATTGTTTGACAAGTTGGCTTGAATACCATATCTGAACTCTCCAATTTTATCGTTCCAACTCAATTCAACTTCCCAACCATTGTTTTGTAATTCACCGATATTAACATTTGGCTTTCCAAAACCATATTCCAAAGGAACTGGTAGACCGATCAAAATGTCTTTCGTATTCTTTAAATAGTAATCAAACGTTACGCCTAAACGGTTATCCAACAGACGAGCATCAAAACCGAAGTCGAGCATGGAAGTCTTTTCCCAACCAAGATCGGTATTACCAAGTCCGCTCAAGTAAGCCGACAAGATGTACTGATTGCCCAAAGCAGCATTTCCAAAACCAATAGTCGAATAGCTCGGATAAAGACCTACACCGGTCGTCGCACCCGTCAAACCCCACGAAGCGCGAATTTTCAAATCGTTCAAAAATATTTGAGTCTTTTCCATGAAACTTTCACTGCTAATACGCCAAGCTGCTGACACTGAAGGAAACGTAGACCAACGATTACCGCTCGCCAAACGAGAAGAACCATCCGAACGCATCTTCAATGAAAGTAAGTACTTGCTCGCATAGTCGTAGTTCAAACTACCGATAAAAGAAGCGATCGCCCAGTGAGTCGCGTAACCACTATTAGACCAATTCTCTTTCGATCCGGCATTAAGCACATGAAGAATATCGGTCGGAAATCCATCGCGGTAAGCGCCGATATTATCCCACTTTTCATTTTCTTGCTGATACCCGGCAAGGATATCTAAATTATGTTCACCAAATTTCTTTTGATAAGTAAGCAATGCCTGCAAGTTATAGTATTGATTAAAGGAACGTCCTTCGTTTAGTGCATTCTGTCCCATATAGGTTACCTCCTGACTGTCAAAGTCCGTGTAACCCACCTGACGGGAGAAAGTGGTCGACTTGTCAAACTTAAAGTTCACATTGGCAATTCCTTGAAATTTCAAAGCATCCCAAATGTCATAAGTAATCTTAAATGTACCAGCTGCATCGTGAATGTCATTTAAGTTGTGACCTCTCTGGTGTAAGTCAGCCATCGGATTAACAATCGATTTGGAGTTCATGGCATAGCTACCGTCAGAATTGTAAGCAATATCGGTAGGGTTCATTTTATACACATCAATGATAATACCATCCATATTTTCAACCTCATCCCTTTGTCTCAAAATGTAACGTATATCAAAAGACAAGTTAAACTTTTTAGAAAGTTGAGCATCAATGTTTGAACGCACATTGTACACTTTGTGCTGTGACTCAGGAAGCACCCCCGTTTGATAGTCTAAACCAGCACTCAAAAAATACTTCACATTCTCAGCACCACCGGTAGCCGAAATAGAGTGACGAGTCGTGATACTGTTTTCGAACATCAAATCCACCCAATCTGTATTACCATAATGATTGGGATCTGAACCATCCGCAAATTTCCGAATTTGCTCTTCACTATAATATTGGTTTTTACCTGCTTCAGGCTTCAAATTATACATCGCTTCATTACGCATACGGGCATATTTTTCTGAGCTAACCATCTTAGGCATTTCTGTTGGAGTATTTACACCCACGTAACCATTGTAACGGAAAACAGGTTTACCCGCTTTACCACGTTTGGTTGTAATCAAGATTACGCCATTTGCCGCACGCGAACCATACACAGCAGCCGAAGCAGCATCTTTCAAAACAGAGACGCTTTCAATATCTTCTACATTCAAGTAATTGAAATTCTCTGTATCCGTAGGAATACCATCAACCAGTAACAAAGGGGAACCTCCCGAATTCAATGACGTAGCACCACGCAGTTGCATACTTGAGGCTTCACCCGGACGCCCAGACTGAACGATTGACAAACCCGGCACTTGACCTTGCAAAGCGTCAGCCACAGAACTAACCGGACGGTTTTCCAACACATCCGCCTTCACAGAAGTTACTGCATTTGTCAAGTTTCCTTTCTTAACCGTACCATAACCGACCACCACCACCTCATCCAACGATTGCGTATCCTCGTGCAACGTTATATTAATCAAGCTCTCCTTACCCACTTTTATTACCTGTTCATTAAAACCGATATAAGAAATCTGTAAGCTGCCTCCCAATGTAACTGTCAATGTGTATTTACCGTCCATATCCGTCACCGTTCCGTTGGTTGTGCCTTTTTCTACTACATTCGCACCAATAATAGGTTCGCCATTCTCGTCCTTTACGATACCACTCACCGTTTTCTTATTCTGCTGCTGTACATCGGGCACTGAAACCGACTCTGTCGAAAGAATAATCTTCTTATCCACCACCGAATAACGTACATTCGTGCCGGCAAAGACATTATCCAGAACTTTAAAGACGTTACTATTCTTCGTATTCACAGAAACCCGGCGATTCAGATCAACATGCCTTGTATTAAAAAAGAACGAAAACTCCGATTGATTTTCAATTTCGTCTAAAACCGACTGGACCGTTTGATTCTGCATGTTCAAACTGACAGTCGCTTTTTGCGCATAGCTGTTCGTAGCTTGTGCCAAGCCGATCGAACAGCATAACAAGAATATGTATAGCTTCATAACTCTTGGAATTTTGTTTAAGGTAAACCAAAGTGACTCTGGTACCCAAAACTGTTGGGTATTACAATGTTTTTGCATAATTTTGTAGTGATCTAATTAATAAAAAATGGTTTATTACAGCTTGTCGCCAAACAAGCGTTTTAAAGTTAACTCATTTCATCCGGGAGAATACGCCAATATTCTTCCGGATGTTTTTTCTTTTAAGGAGGTCTGTTTTTCATGCTTGCTTTGATTGTTTAATAGATTTCTATTCTCGTTTTTTCATTTATGGTATCCTGCGTATCCAAATAACGCCATTTGATATTAGATGATATTTTGAAGATTTCCAATATGCGCTCCAACCGTTGATGACTGAAAGATCCGGTAAAAGCTTCACTTCGAAGACGCTCATTGGATAATACGAAAGTCACATTAAACCGCTTCTCCAACATTCGCAAAGCTTCAGGCAAAGGGGTCGCATGGAAAACAACCTTTCCGTCTTTCCAAGCAATCTCTGATTCGCCATTCGTTTCGATCAGTTGTATCCGGGAAGAAGAAGAATCATAGGTCAGTTTCTGTCCGGGTTTCATCAGTACGGCCGTGGACTGCCGATTTTTCATATAGTCGAAGCGGACTTTTCCCTCGATCAGGGTAGTAGAAACAAAATCGTCTTTCTCAAATGCTTCGACATTGAAAGAAGTACCCAACACCTCTATTTTCGTTTCATGGGGAGTAGAGATGACAAAGCCGTGTTCCGGGTCTTTCTGTACTTCAAAAAATGCTTCTCCCTGCAAAGTTACTCTTCTTTTGTCCTTATCGAAGAAAGACGGATAAGAAAGTTTCGATTCCGAATTAAGGTGGACAACAGAACCATCCGGCAGATTAACCGTAGTCGTCATGCCCGGATTCGTTTTTACTTCGATTATCTGGGCTATTTCGACCGGACGAGGTTTCAGATTCTGTATACCGAAGACTATCAAAAGAGGAATAAACAGAATGGCTGCAACGTGTTGCAGCCAAGTAACCACGGTTACTTTAGGACGAGTATTGCCTTCGCTCATCTTTTGACAAACTGAAGACAATGCCTTCTCTGTATCCACTTTCGATAATACCTGCATCGTATCCGTTGCCAGATAAAGAGAATGAATTTGCTTGGCAACCCGGTAATTTTCACCCGATTGCCTTATCCATTCTTCAACCTGCCGACATTCCTCAACCGTCGCTTCGCCAGAACAATAGCGTGGAAGAAGGTATTCTATCATATCTGTATTCGGTATTTCCATGTGTATTTTATCCTTGTTTACCTATTAGACAAGAGAAGTCGAACGGATTCCTAAACGAAAGACCATCTTTTTTTCAATATTTTTTTTCTACCACAAAAGAGTTATCTTTGTGAACAGATATATGGAAGGAGAAAAACTACAAACCACAGAAGAACGCTTTTTACTTTCAGCCATGCAACATGGAGATATAAAAGCCTATGGTGTCTTGTTCAGGAGATACTATCCGATGCTCTGTGCTTATGCTACAAAGTTTGTAGAGTTAAAAGATGCCGAAGAGATTGTACAGGATGTGATGCTGTGGTTATGGGAAAACCGGGAAACGCAAACCTTCGAAACATCTATAAGCCAATATCTGTTCAAAGCAGTCTATCATCGAGCTATCAACCTGATCGTCCGCCATCAATCCCAATTAAGAGCCGATACTCTTTTCTACGAAAACATGCAAGAGATGCTACAAGATACTGATTTCTACCAATTCGAAGAACTGCAAAAAAGAATCAAGGAAGCGGTAGACGCTTTGCCTCCCGCTTACCGGGAAGCTTTTGTCATGCACCGTTTCGATAATAAAAGCTATAAAGAAATTGCCGAAGTCCTGCAAGTATCCCCCAAAACAGTCGACTACCGGATACAACAGGCATTAAAGCAATTACGGATAACGTTAAAAGATTATCTACCGTTGATCTTGTTATTGTTACCCAAAAATATTCTATCGTAAAACCATTGTTTAAAAGAATATGGCTAAAAAGAAAGAAGGTTTTAAAGGAGAACGTTTCATTTATTTGCCAGAAGAATTGCTATTGGAATACAGGAAAGATCCCCTTATCGGAAATCTTTATGTCCGCAAGATCGGATTTTTCCCAAAAGTAGAATTTCACTATGTCGAAAAGGAAGAGGGAACCGACTATGCCATGCTGATCCATTGCATAGAAGGAAAAGGGTGGTATCATATCTACGGTAAGACATATCCCGTACAGAAAAATCAGTATATCATCGTACCTCCCCATGTCCCTTATTCATTTGAGGCGGACAGCCATGATCCTTGGACGATCTATTGGGTTCATTTCTGTGGTAAGCTAACCGAATCATTCCTTTCTCCCAACCCCGCTCCTCAAGAAATATTAGCAGACGAACATGTACGGCAACTCGTCCGCATCCGTCTATTCGAAGAGATATACAGTAGTTTTGCCAGAGGTTACATAAAAGAATATCTGGCTTATTCATCCATGTGCTTATATACGTTTCTCTCAACTTTCATTTTTCAGGAACAGTTCCGCCATATCGATCTTCCGACCCACAAAGAAAATTCATTCTCGATGCGAGTTATCTATTACTTACAAGAACACGTGGAAACCAATCTGACCTTAAAAGATTTAGCGGAATATTTCAAATATTCGGAATCTCACTTTTCCACCTTATTCCAGAAAGAAACGGGTACTTCTCCCATCAATTATTTTACACGCCTGAAAATACAGAAAGCCTGTCAGTATATCGAACTTACGGATATGAAACTGAACGAAATTGCGATGCGGCTCGGATTCGAGGAGCAGGCCTATTTTTCCCGTGTCTTTACCAAAGTCATGGGAATATCTCCTTCCTCTTATCGGAAAAAAGAAGCCGATAACAGATAAATAAAAAGAAAGCCGGAGAAAGAACATTCCCTCCGGCTTACCACGTGATTTGAAATAAATCTATTGGAAATTAAGAATCGAAAAATGCAGCACACATCCGCTATTCCCGACCAAATCAATGATAACCTCATTGCGGTTCTCCAACCTGATTTTCTTGGTATCGACGACATCCTTTTTCTCCTCGGAAGCCTGGTAATAGAGTGTGGCGGTATAGCCCTTTCTGTTTTTCAGAAAATCAAGGGGTAAGGAGATTTGTTTCCTGTCTCCGGCATTCAACATGCTTACATACCAATCGGAACCCGAACGGCGGGCGACCACAACATATTTGCCCATTTCTCCATCCAAGAAGCGGGTTTCGTCCCATACGGTCGGAATAGAATTATAAAAACGAGTTGCGGCATCTGTTTTGATCACAGATTCGGCAGAGCCTGCACCACCGGCTCGCCTCGGTGATTTTTCGGGACGGTCATACCAATAGACAAACTGCCAAGGACTATAAATAGCGACCAATTTAGCCAACTGGGCAGCACGTCCTCCCATCTTTTCCGTGACTCTTTCCGCAAAATAACAATTGGTATAATCACCCGCTCCGCAAATCATGCGATTATATAATGTATAGATGGCTTGGTCTAGCGATGGGCTTTCTTCGTCGCCGCGGATACCTTCCTGAGTCAATAAATTCGGATACGTGCGTGAATAACCCGTCGGACGATATTCGTCGTGGATATCAACCATCAATTCATATTTGGCTGCTTTGCGTACTGCCTGATGCAACCATGCCGTAGCGTATTGGTCGCCCACATTCACAAAACCATATTTTACACCTTTGATCCCCCATTTCTTATATAAAGGCAGAATTTCATCCAGTTGCTGATGCAGCGCTTTTTTATTCACATATACCAATATGCCAACACCTTTTGAATCGGCATATTCTATTACTTTAGGCAAATCGAGCGGGCCCTTCGAACGGGCCGGATCAATCGTAACGGTAGTCGCATCCGATTTTACGTCTTCTTCCGCCCCATACCAACCGGCATCAAACAGCACATAGGCTATATTGTTTTCTGCTGCAAAATCAATACAAGCCATACTGCCAGCCGTTGTCAATGTAACTTCACGAATTACCTGTCCGGGCTTGATCCAGCTAGTGTTCGCAATCTGATTAGGTTCGTTCAAGTTAAGAACGAAGTAATTATTTTCGACCAATTTTCCCGGATGCCCGGCGACCATTACATAACGCCAAGGAGATCGATAGCCGGCCAAATCCAGATTGACTTTTCCCGACAAAACAGATTGTACCCCGAACCCAGTCTCACTCTTCTCCAATTTCATGCGGGAATAATCGACAAGGGCAGCTTCTCCAATTGCGACAAACCGGTTATCATTAACCCGGATCACCTGAGGACGATCGGCAGCACCTTTCAACGCACTCAATTTCGTTTCGGAATAAGCTCCTTGTGCCATATCGGTCACCCAGGTCTTGCAGTCTTTCTGAAAAAGGAATTGCGTCTTCTCATCGGTTACCGTACGATTCCAAAAATCCAACTTGTCGAATGCATAACGGAACGCAAGTCCTTCATCGTAAAGACGAACAGACAACACCATCTCTTTCCAGTTCTCATCCGACTGAAGCGTTAGCTCAACCTCATTATATCGATCTGTCACAACGGACCGCTCTCCATAAACGGGTTGCCAAGTCTGATCGACCGATTTCCTTTTTTGGTCCACCACCTTCCAGTTGCCTTTCAGGATATTCTCATCCAAAGAGAACTGTAAAGTTTTAGCCGTCACCACCTTTTCTCCGTTAGCAAATAAATCTATTTCTACATTCTTTTCCCCGGCTCTAATATCGGCATTCATTTTTCCGGAAGGGCTGACAAGCGGAAATACCCCCTGTGCTACGACAAGCAAAGGCAGGCAAAGAAAGCTCAATAATAAATTAATCTTATTCATGATATTAAATAATTAAAATAAATATTCTCACCTATGAAACAAAGATATAACAACTTATCCATTTTTCAATACATCCTGCTTATCCGGCGCACAAGGCTCTGGAGTAGAAAATGGATTAAACGGATTAAAATAATAAACTCCCAATTGATCAAGCCAAGAAAGATAAAAAGACAATCTTTGCAAGAATTTTCGTATATTTTTCTTAATCTTAGGTGTCCAAGCTGATTCAGCAACCGCGAACAATCGTGGAAAAGTCATAAAATCAAGCCGCCTTCCATCTGCGATACGCTCTGACCAGACCGAATATTGTATTCCCATTATTTGTTCTTCATATCCTTCTGCCAAGTTCATGATCGGTTCGGGGAAACGGTAAACATCTTCAAGCAAATTAAACTGTTCATAACGTCCGACTTTATGTGTAGGATACTGCACAAAATCACCATACAACGGCAGACGCGGTGTCATAATCACCTTATAGCCACGTTCGAGAGCTTTTACCAATTGGTATTTGCGATCATGCCTCCACCACATGACAACCGCCTTTTCGGGAGAAACTTCCGCATCGACGATTTCATCCCAACCAATCATGATTTTCCCTTTCGAAGCGACTATATCAGTAACACGACGGACAAAATAATGTTCCAATCCAGTCTCATTGACCAATTGTTTTTCTTGGATGAAACGCTGGATATCGGGATCCTTAAACCAGCTTTGATTGCCATAATGCACCTCATCGCCTCCAATATGGATATAGGGAGAGGGAAACAAAGTTATGATTTCATCCAACACATTACTGATAAATTCAAACGTTTCTTCCTTGCAGGGATGGAATGTAAATCCGTTCCAACGTCCTTCACCACCGCCAGAAAGCTCCGGATAGGCACGGCATGCCGAAGTGGCATGACCTGGCATATCGAATTCTGGCACGACCATAATTTGACGTTCAGCTGCATAAGCGACCACCTCTTTAATTTCCTCCTGTGTATAAAAAGTAGGGACAGATTTCGCATCATGCCAATTGCCGACAGCACCAATGGTTGTCAGTTTGGGATAACGCTTGATCTCAATACGCCATCCCGGCTCATCCGTCAAATGCCAATGAAAGACATTCAAACGTAAAGAAGCCATGATGTCCAAATACTGCAAGACTTTTTCCTTTCCGAAGAAATGGCGGCTTTCATCCAACATAAACCCGCGCCATTCGAAACGCGGATTGTCTTGAATATGGCAAACAGCAATATGCCCTTTATTCGCACGTGCCAACAGGAGGAATGCCTCTTTACCATAAAACAATCCAGCTTCAGAAGAAGCCAATATCTCAGCCGTATCTTTCGTTACCGTCAGTTCATATCCCTCCTGCGACAAATCAGCCACTTGGGATAGTTTAAATGCGACTACTCCCGAACCGGCTTGCGCCAATTCAATTGGATTCAATTGTTCCCGGAACTGATTCACGACCTTTTCGCCTACACTTCCATCCGTCACAACCCTTCCGTTCTTTCCCAACACGAAAGAACCACTTCCTGCACTATACTTTACAGGTGTCGGAAGCAAAACCGACTGTGCCCAAATCGAATAAGAGAATAACAATAAAAGTAAACTAATAAAATGTTTCATAAGTTCTCAATCAAAAAAAGGAGATATTCGGTTCCCTTTGGAAAACGAATACCTTCCTTTTTATGTTATACAAAATCAATATCCCGGATTCTGAACCAATCCACCTTCCTTGTTCGCCTCGATTTCCGAGTTGGGAATCGGAAGTTTGTTCAAGTGGCCATCCAAAGCATATCCTTGCAATTTAACCTGTGGGTTATACATCTTCAGGTGATCGACCAGCTTGTTGGTACGCATCAATGTGTTGATACGAAATTCCTCCATACACAATTCGCGCGCACGTTCGTCCAATATCAATTCGATGTTGACATCACCGGCCGCTACCGGAGTAGCATGTGCACGCCCACGAACGACATTGATATCCTGGGCGGCAGCAGCCAAATCACCTTTGTTCATGTAAGCCTCAGCACGCAACAAATAAGTTTCAGACAGACGCATGATGTACCAGTCTTTGTAGGTACGGCCATTGTCATGCCACTGACCACTCTCAGCATCTTGGAATTGTCCGTGAGGCACATCACTTACGAACTTCATCAACATAGGAGCCTGATAGTCCATCTCCGCAGGAGTCGCCATTGTTTCGGCCGTCATCGGCTGACCATAAAAACGCCCGTTAGGATTCGTCCAATAATGAACACGCTTAATGTTGTACTGGGAGTTACGCATATCACGATCCCAGTCGCCTTTATACTCCCAAATCTGCTTACCCATATAGTCGGTCGCAAATGCAGCAGCAGAAGGACGGCCACTCAAAAGAGATCTCATGTGGTTACGATTTCCATCCACATCTTTACGATTCCACCATGTCGGGCTGAACCAACGTTCCATCACCTGGTTTCCACCCCACTGGCCGACATTGCCACCGCCATCAATTTGCCAATCAAACTGTACATTCCAAATACATTCCGTATTACCTTCGACACGGTTGAAGTTGCCTTCGCGGAACAAATCCCACCAAACATCACCCCAGGGTTCTTCTTCACCTTTATAGTCATATCCTTGGAATTGGAAATCTTTCAATTTACCAAAACGTTCGGTCATCAAGTGCATGGCCTGATTATTGATTACGTCGGAAGCAGCCTTGATAGCACCATCGTAGTCTTTCAAACCAATCAGGATTTCAGAGAGCAAATGCGAAGCTGCCACTTTTGAAGCACGGCCACCCTTTTGGTCATCGATATCGGGCATATACTGAATGGCAAACTCCAAATCTTCCTTACACTGTTTGTAAAGTTGTTCCTGTGTGGAGTTCGTATAATCAAAACAAGGATCTTTCGTCTCTTCCAAAACCAGCGGAGCCGTACCCCACATATTCGCCAAGAAACGATAAGCAAATGCACGCAAGAATTTAGCTTCCCCGACAATGGCATTCTTGTCCGCTTCGGAATTCCAGTGAGCGGCATCCGCATCCGCACGTTCTATAATCGCATTACAACTGAAGATATACGAATAAAAACGCTGCCACCAGGTTTTAGACATACCATTATCTCCATTCAACTGGTTCCAGTAATAATATTCGAAATAAGGTCCTCCCTTGTTCCAATGCTTCATATACAAATCGATATCCGTACCGGCCAACAAGGCATAGTTGTCAATCGCATCACTTTCGGCATAAAAATGATTTCTGATATCTTTGTAAACATTTCCCAAAGCCGATTCAAAACCCGCTTTGGAGGTATAGGAGTTATCGGGTGTAAGAAAATCTTTCGGTTCTTCCGTCAAGAGGTCATAGCAAGAGGTCAAAGAGCCGGAAAGCAATAATCCTAAACATAAATATTTAATTGTTTTCATTTCTCTATCTGAAATTTAGAAGTTGAACATTAATGTCATTTGATAAGTACGAATAGATGGCAACGCATTATCTCTCAATCCTTGATCCGTTTCAGGATCCAATCCGTCCCAATGCGGAGCAATCGTAAATAAGTTATCCGCACTCACCGACAAAACCATATTGTTAAATCCGACAGGCTTTACAAAACGTGTCAAATCATAACTCAAAGCGACCTTCTGCAATTTGATGAAACTGCGATCAATATATTTGATTCCCTGATGTGCCGAACGTGAATAATCCGGACGCGGATATTTAGCATTCGTATTTTCAGGCGTCCAATAATCATAAACCGGGTGGTTTATATTAGGAGCATTCGCATACCCATCTTTGTACGGAGTATTATTTTCCGACAAATAATAGCCGTTTCCCCCCCCAAACCGAGTTAAAGTAGAGCATCAAAGAGAAATCCTTATAACCTAACGTATTTGTCAAACTCCAACGGAAATTCGGATTTGTATTTCCTAAAATCTGGCGGTCATGTTCCGAATCGATCGTACCATCACCGTTCACATCTTCTAGCTTATAGTCACCGGGGCGCATACCTTCCATAATCGTTCCGTTGTCAACATCGCTCTGTTGCCACATGCCGATTACTTTATATGCATAGACAGCCCCCAAAGGCTTGCCGATAAAATAACCGGAACTTGGCAGGTCATCTTCTCTACCATCTCCATCGTTGTCATCCCCTAAGATCGAAACGACCTTGTTGCGGTTCAGGGAGAAAGCGAAATCGGATGTCCAACTGAAATCATTGTTCTTGATATTCACGGAATGCAAATTGATTTCCACACCCTTGTTGCGGATTTTACCTACGTTGGACAACATCGATGTCTTACCGGAAATACCGGGCAAAGCCAGATTAAAGAGCAAATCAGTCGTGTTCGTCACGTATGAATCGATACTACCGGACAGACGATCACCCAAAACAGAGAAGTCCAAACCGAAGTTGAAACCGGTCGTCGTTTCCCAGCCTAAGTTGTCCAAAGCAAAAGATTTGATATACTGGGTAATCGAATAAGAAGGATCGCCCGCAAAAATATACTTGTCGGTCGCAACCTTTGCCAACGTGCTATACGGACTGATGGACTGGTTTCCGTTCGAACCGTAAGACAAACGAAGCGCCAAGTTGTCTACAAATTCAACCGGCTTCATGAAAGATTCTCTTGAAATATTCCAGTTTATACCGGCAGAAGCAAACGTACCCCATTTCTTGTTCTTGCTAAAACCGGAATAACCGTCACGACGCACCGTACCGGTAAGAGAATAGCGGCCGTCATACGTATAAGTCGCACGCCCCATCCAGCCAATCGCTCCACTCTCACCGGCTGAAGTCGTTGCCTTCTGCGTTTTACCGTCCTGCAGGCCGTTATCACCCAAAATTGTATTGTCGAACGTTTCCGCATAAGCCTTGGTTTCCTCCCAAGTCGTGCGTTCACGTGAATACAGCAAGGTCACATCCACATTATGCTTGCCGGCAAACGTGTTATTATACTTGATCATGTTGTCCAGCAACATATTGTAATCATTGTTCAACTTGCGTTCACCTTTACCGCGTTTGCTCAAACCTTCCGTCGTAAACTCGTTGTCGAAATAATACTTCTGCGACCAACGCAAGTTATTGGAATAAACCAATGAATAAGAAAGGCCTTTCACCCAGGGTACCGTAATCGTTGCATCCAAGACAGCTCCCAAGTTATTATACTTTTCCGTATCGCTGGTATGCATACTCCAATAAGGGCTTTGGAAAGAAGTCGTTGTCTGCGGGAACTGCAAATAGTTTCCGTTTTCATCATAGATAGACGCCCACGGGCTGAAGTGCGTAGCCTGTTCCATGGAAGGAGCACTACCGGAATAATCGCGAATGCTATAATTGCTCTTCACTCCGATCTTCAACCAGTCCGTCAGGTGCGTATCGATGTTCACACGACCGGAGAAGTTCTTATAATCATCGTTCATCAACACCCCTTTCTGGTCCGTCATGTTAGCCGAAATATAATAGCTGGCCAGTTCCGAACTGTTTGAAATGCTGACATTCGCTTTCAGATCGTATGCGTTCTGGCGGAACATATCGTAGGGGTCTTTCAAAGTCGGACGATGGTCCGATGTCGCTTCATAGTTCCTCTTCTCTTCTTCTTCCAGATAATAGGGGATTTTGGAAGCATCCGCTTCCATGCCATTCAAGGAACGGATATCCAACATACGTTGTAAATAACCCGGAGCGTCATACACTTCCAGACGTTTCAACTCGTTGCTGATACCGTATGACAGCTTCACATTGAAGCTCGGTTTGCCGCCTTCGCTCCGTCCCCGCTTCGTCTGGATCAGGATAACACCATTCGCAGAACGGCTACCATAAACCGCAGCGGCACTGGCATCTTTCAATACCGTAAACGATTCGATATCGTCAGAAGGGATATCTGCCAATGATCCATTATAGATAGCGCCATCCAACACAACCAATGGTTGGTTACCATTATCCTCAGCACTATTGCGAGTGGAATTCTGACCACGGATAGAAAAAGAAGGAGTTCCGCCTGCCGTGTTTGTCCCGCCGACATTCAATCCCGGCATACTACCCTTTATCGTTTCGAGCACGTTATTGGTCGGAACTATACTATAAGTTTCCAGTTTCGCTTTAGCTATAGAGCCGGTAATCGCCTGCCTGTTCTGCGTACCGTAACCGATCACTACGACTTCATCCAAAGCTTGTGAGTCTTCCGAGAGCACAAACTTGAATGAACTTTTCCCCTTCACCGCCATTTCCTGAGTATCAAAACCGATATAGGAAACCACCAATGTCGCATCAGAAGCGACATCAAGGGAGAACCTCCCTTCCACGTCGGTTATCGTGCCATTCGTGCCTGAACCTTTCTCCAAGATGTTGGCGCCGATCACGGGTTCACCCTGCGAATCCACGACAACACCAGACACGCGACGTCTCTGGCCAACCTGCTTTGAGAGACTCTTTGCCGGACGATAGATCGAAATCGTCCTATTGGCGACATCGCATTTTACATTCATGCCGACAAAGATCGTATCCAGAATACGGCTCAGGTCCGTGTCCTTCTGGTTTACCGTGACTTTTTTACTTGTATCGATATCGCTGTCGCGAACTAAGATTGAATATCCGGTCTTCTGTTCGATATCATCCAGCACCTTGCTGATCGATACATTTTTCTGTTGGATGCTCAATTTGACATCCTGCAGGAAATCATTTCCCCATACAGAGACTGTTGAGCCTGCACTCAATAATAAACTTAAAGCACCGATTTTAAATAAATCAGATTTCTTTTTCATACTTTTGTCAGAAGTTTGTTAGTTAACAACTAATTAAATTTAATGCTCGCTATGAAATCGGAGGATGTTGCAACCATTCTCCGATTTTTTTATTTCATTTTTCTTATCCTGTCTTCATGGTATTTTATTGATTATCAGTTCAACTTCATATAAATACTATCTCTTCGTATTCAAGCTTTTTGTATCCGATACAGTATTAGTACACATCTCATCTCCGAAACATTTAGACAGATGTGGATTTTTTTCAATTAAATTCCGAAATAGCAAAAAAAATATTCCATACCCCGGTTTCTACACTCCCCCGTGGCATGGAATATCTTTATCCGACAAAGTTTCTGCTATGGATTTTTCTTAATAACCAAACATGCACCACCTCCGGGAGCCAGCTTCAAGGCCAGTTTATCATTGCTTGTCAGTTGCCGGGTCGTAACCTTCAGGCTTTCTCGGTTTGTCAAGTAGTGTGCATCGTCACCGTCTTCAATGACTTCGACAGTATAGTTTCCTTTTTCCAGGAAAGAAAGAGGCAAATCGATTGTTCTTCCGGATTCATTCGTGGCCGCACCGACCAGATAAGCCTCATCCGTTTCCCTCATCATAACGATATATTCCCCGATTTCACCGGCCAGGGTACGGCTCTCTCTCCACGGCATCTTCTGGGCAGACAGGAAATTCAGCAATACCGGATATTTCCGGTAATATTCCGGGATATCCGGCAAAATAGTCACACCCGAAAAAACGATCAACGTACGGGCAGCCTCCGAAACTAATGTCGAAGGAACCGGCTGGCTCTCATCCACGCGTGTCGTATACCCTTGGCGAAGGTCGAACATCCCGTTGTTCATATCGACCGGGCCGGCAACCATATTGACAAAGACAGTTGTCACAAACGTTTTAGGCTCGAACACATGATGCCCGTCCAATTGCGCGTGGCAATATTCGCGTGTCACGGCATTCGGCCAAGTACGCATCTGCCCATAAGGATGAACCGGACCGTCATGGAAATCGACTAACAGACGGTTTTGCGCACAAAGCTCGGTAATCTTCTTTGTCCACTGGTTCTTTTCTTCCTGTGTTCCACTCATAAAACCATATTTAACCCCGGCAGCACCCCAATCACCATACTGTTTCAAAGTCTTTTCTATCGGATATTTCCGACCTCCGACATCATTCAGATAAAGCCAGATTCCGACACCTTTCTCTTTTCCATACTTCAACAGCCGTTGTACATCCTGCGCTTTTTCTCCTTCAACCGGATCGGAATCCGATTCGAATTCCGGCCCGTACCAATTGGCATCCAACACCAAGTATTTAAAACCCTGTCCGGCAGCAAAATCGACCATCCGCACCCAGGAAGGATAAGACATCTCATACGTAAATCCATCCCATACGGCTCCGTTGATACGCCAGTCCCAGACCGCCAATCCCGGTTTTACCCACGAGAAGTCATAGCGAGGATCGGGATCCGGATTCAATAGCTCCAACAAATGCGAATCGGTCAACGTGCCGGGTGTCTTCCCATACAAAACGACACGCCAGGCTGAAGTATATCCCGGCGACAAACAAGCTGGCTTGGAAGCGACCGAGAAAAGCGATTCTCTCCCTTTGGATTGTAAGACAAGAGGTGCTCCCGTTTCCAGGCAGGCTTCATGAATAGCCATATAATGATTAACCCCGGCCTTGACGGTCATCACCGGCAAACGGGTTCCATCTGTTTCCGTCAACTTTTCAGGTCCTATATTGTGATTCTCGCCATTATAGAACCAAGCCGTATAATCCCCGGCAAAGTTATAGCCCGTCAGTTCTGATTGCACATTTACACGTTCTCCTTCTCCCTCCGGTATTTTATAACAGAAAGCAAAGCCATCATTATACCCCCGGACCACCAACTGCATCCGCTGAGGTTGCCCGGCCGGATTCAGCAAATCGATCACCAATTCATTGAAATGATCTTCGACCACAGCCCGCTTTCCCCAAAGCGGTTTCCATTCATCCCGTACTTGCCGGTCAGATACTTTCTCTATTTTCCAATCGGAAGAAGGAACGGTCTCCTGCGATTCCAACTTGAAGCCCAGCGGGGATTCTTTGATTAACACATCCCTATCCGCGGCAAAAGTATAAGTCAACAAACCGTCGTTATGCCATTCTATCCCCATCATTAACTTTTTATCAGGAGAGAATACCTGGTAAAGCTTTGGCAGATATTGGGCAGAGGCCATATTCACTCCCAGCCATACCAATAGTAGTAAAACGAATGTTACAGATCTTTTATTCATATATGTTTTTGTTGGTATTAATGATCGGTCTTTCCTCAACGGTCTTTCAATAGAATCGTGTTTCCGCTGTTCTCAAAGCTATATTTCTTATCCACATCGATAAAATTAAAAACTTCCTGAAGCGTCATACCCGCATGAATAGTCCCAGAGAAGTATTCGCCTTCAACCCGTTGGCTCACCACATGGATCTTTACATTATATTTCCGTTCGATCTCCTTCAGGATTTCACGGAATGAAGCATTGACAAAACTCAACTTACCGGTTGTCCACAAAGCAGATTTATATGTTTCATACGTCTGCCGTTCCAGACTGCCTGACTCCCGGTTGTACAAAGCACGTTCATTGGGTTTCAGGAAAACATTCTTTTCCCCGACCGAGACATTCACGCCTCCTTCAATCAAATCGACTTCCGTCTGGATGTCATCGGGATAAGAACGGACATTGAATACGGTTCCGGTCACCTGTATCCGGGCATCCCCCGCATATACTTGGAACACCTTATCTTTATCTTTTGCCACCTTAAAATAGCCTTCACCAGCCAGATAAACGTTCCGTTCTTCTCTTTCAAAAGTGGCCGGATATTTCAAAACAGAACCTGAATTTAAAACCACTACCGAGCTATCCGGCAGAATAATTTTTGTTTGGCTACCAAAAGGAACAATGGTTTCACAAAGTATATCCTTATCGCTTTTATATTGATTTTCATAAATATAGATGGATAAAGCCGAAGTCAGTACCATCAGTACCACCGCAGCTGCGGCAAAACGCACCCAAATGACAAATTGATTTTTTTTTCTTCCTGGTTCTCCCTGTATACGTTGGCTAAAACGTCGGTAACCCTCCCCCTTTCTGGCTTCCAATACCGGGACATGCAACAAGGCATGCAATTTTACGGCTTTATTATATTGCAGCCTGTATAGCTCCGAACTGCCGGCCAGAGAGAACAGTTCCACTTTCTCTTCATCGGTGATCATCCCGGAAATATAGTCGTTCAATCTTCTTTCAAACAAATCATCTTTATCCTGCATACTCTTTCTACATTAACCTATAAACATTACACATCTCGGATGTAAAATATTTAGATGAAAAATAAAATAAATAATAAATGCTTCAACATCAGCTTCAACCTGTCCAAAGCATTTTTGATCTGGACGCGCACCGTGCTTACCTTCAGATTCATTTCCTCTGCTATTTCTTCAGCAGATTTTCCGGCATAGAAATAGGATTCAAATACACTCCGGCATTTAGAAGGAAGCGAAGAAACCGCCTCTTTTATCTCGGCCTCCGTTTCTTTGAGTTCCACATATTGCAAAGGGACGAGAGTAGAGACAATGCAATCTTCTTGAAAAGCCCATATTTGCTCTTTATGCTCATCAAGCACGGATTGCAAATTCCTTTGGGAACGGATGTAATTCAGGCAACCGTTTTGTACGGCACGGATCAGGTAAGAATGGACAGGAAAGGCCAACGTCCGCCGCTTGTACCAGATATTCAGAAAAACATCGTCCACAACCTCCGCGCTAACATTCTTATCGAACAGATAATAAATCGCAATCGTATTCAGATAGACATAATACGCCTTGTACAATTCAGAAAAAGCCAACTCCGAACCGTCGTTGATTTGTGTTATTAAATCTTCACCTATCTGGTCTATATTCATAATCAAAATAGATTTACTTACAAAGGATCATAATCTCTCGGACAAATATAAGAACAAAAAGAAGGTTTCCATCGCAGAGACCTTCTTTTTCTTAAACAAATGTGTCTAACCTAAATATGTTATAGTGTTATTGGTGTGCCGTTATAGAAGTCCAATATTTTGGTGCGGAAGATGAAGTCATACTTGGCCTGAGCCTGTTCGGACAAGCTCTGGGCATACTTCGTTTTGGCTTCGCTGTATTCAAAAACCGTACTCTTACCGGCGACATAACGGTCTTCGGCATAAGAGAAAGCCTCCTTGCTGGCGAGGACCGATTTGTCGGATGCGGTATATTTCTCCTGGGCAGCAGTCGCATTGTAGTAGGCTTGCTGGATTTCTTTATACAACACCTTCTTCGTATTCTCCATCACCAACTCCCGGTTCCGGATATTGATACGGGCGGAGCGAACACTGTTACGAACCTGAAAGCGGTTGAACAGCGGGATACTCAAGCTGAACCCGATCGTTTTACGTCCGTTGTTTTTCAGCTGATCGCCAAAAGGAAGGTTCGTATATTCGCCATCACCGGAATAATGATAATAACCGTTGCTGTAGCTGGCACCGAAATTCAGTTTCGGATAATAACCTGCCTGAGCCACTTTCAGCATCTTCTTCTGGCTTTCCAAGAGAAATTCCTGCTCCTTGATCTGCGGCTTGAAAGCGACAGCATGATCATAGACATTGTCCGGAGGAAGGATGCTGCCCATATACTGTTCAACCGCATCTTCTATTTCAGGGACTACGATATCGAAATTTTCACCGTCGCGTTCCAGTTCGAGGCTTTGCGTCAAGTCGAGCAATGCCAGTTTCACATTGTTACGCGCTTCGGTCAGCGAGACTTCGTCCTTCGCCAGCTGCGCTTTCATATCGTATAACTGGGAAAGGGGAACCTTCCCGTTCTTTACCAATGCTTCGGTTTTCACGACCTGCTCATTGCTCAGCGCAACCTGCAACTCGGCAATCTTTTGGACTTCCTTATTATACAAAACCTGCAAATAGTAGGAAGCAACATTAATCGACAAGTCTTCCTTCGCCTTATTCAAAGTCTCGACAGCCGCTTTCAAGTCCAGCTTGCGGGCAGCGATATCGTTGGGAATACGCAAGCCGTCGAATATCGGCATGCTCAAAGAGACAGATGCCGAAGTATTAGCCGAGTTCTGATCCACAATCACACCTGATTTGGAAGGAGAACGTCCAAAGTCGAAGTTCTGTCCGACATTGGCATTCAGATCGGGCAACCAACTGAACTTGCTGGTATGCAATTCTACTCTCCGGCTTTCCTGATCCTGCTCTTTTTGCTTCAGATCGATGTTATGCTCAATTGCATAACGGATGCATTCTTCCAAAGACCATCGTTTGGAGAGTTCCTGCCCCCAAGCAAAAGTACCAGAAAGAAACAAAGTCGTAGCTATTATTAATTGGCTTCTCATCATTTTATCGTTTACAATTATTTCTTATTCGGATCGACAATCGCCCCGCGTACCTTTTCGTTTTCGACAAGACCTTCCTTAATCTCGATCTTGATACCATCGGACAAACCAACCTTAACGGCACGCTTTTCAAACTTCTGTTCCGGCTTTTCCGCTTTTACTACCTGTACGAAAGTAGAATCACCGCTAAACTCGACACAGCTTTCGGGTACGGACAATACATTCTCCGCACGCTTTAACACAATCTCGGCGTTGGCACTGTAGCCGGCACGGATAAAGGCATCGCCTGGCATATGCACGGCTGCCTTCACCTCAAACAGCACAGCCCCGTTCTCTTCCACACCTTTAGGAGCCACATACTCCAGTTCAGCATCGAACGTGCGGCTTTCCATAGCGCCAACCGTCAATTTGATCGGCATCCCTTCATGGATACGGCCGACTTCCGTCTCGTCTACTTTCCCCCTAAAGATCATATTGCTCATATCGGCAACAGTAGCGATCGTCGTACCGTCGTTGAAAGTATTCGATTGGATCACCGAGTTACCGACCTTGATAGGCACATCCAAGATCATACCAGTGATAGTAGAACGAACCTGTGTCGTACTGGAAGCGGCAGACCGTTTGGAGATACCTTCACGGATAATCTCAAGAGCATCCTGAGCGTTCTCTGCCTCTTCCTGCGCCTTTTTATAGTTGGCAAGAGATGTTTCGTAATCTTCTTTGGAGATAACCCCTTGTTTATGCAACTCTTCATCCCGCTTGAAGGTAGCACTGATCTGTTCGAGGCTGATCTTCGCCACCCGTACACGCGATTCGGCACTATTCAACTGAACCATTTCAGGGATAACCTTGATACGAGCAATGATCTCCCCTTCTTTCACCATCTGTCCAGCTTCTTTCAGCAATTCGGAGATGATACCCGACATTTGTGGTTTGATAAGGACTTCATCACGAGGTTCGACCTTTCCGGTCGCCACGGTCTTCGTCTCAATCGTGTCACGTGCAGGGGTAACCAACTCATAGAGAGTAATGACAGGTTGCGCTTTCTTCCACAAGAAATAGAAAGTGCCGACAACAGCAGCTCCCACAAATACCAAAAAGATGATCCGCAGGATTTTTTTTACGATACGATTCTTCATAACTATACTTTTTTATTAATTGACAATGGAAATATTTATGATTTATACGTAGACACAAATTATAAATCATAAATTCAATTTACTCTTCTCTGATAGCATCTATCGCCTTGATCTGCATGGCACGCCAGGCCGGGATCAACCCGGCAAGGAGACCGCTGAACAGCAGAATTACGGTAGCCGCCACCGCTGTCCCGATATGGATTTCGGGATTAGAAAAAAACGTGTCGTTAGACACATCTCCGCCGCTTGCCATCGCATTGTTCACCACATCGAGCAGGAATACACCCACGCTAAGCCCGATCAACCCGGCAAGGGACGTCAACAGCAGGCTCTCACTCATGATCTGCGATATAATATCGAAAGGCTTCGCACCGATCGCACGGCGCACTCCGATCTCGCGTGTCCGCTCCCGAACTGTCACCATCATAATATTACTAACCCCGATAATACCAGCCAGCAGAGTTCCGATACCAACCAGCCAGACCAGAATATTAATACCGGTGAACAACACATCGAATGTTTCGAACTGTTTGGCTATCGTAAAGCTGCTGATAGCATGTTCGTCCGTCGGGGAAATTTCGTTCTGCGAACGCAGGACCGTCTTTATGTCTTCCACCATCTTATCACAGGAATAACCGTCGTCGGCCGTCGCACAGAGGAACCAGAACTTGTCTCCCTGATTGGAAGCCTGCTGGAGCGTCTTGAACGGGATCATTACGCTTTCCTCCGTACGCCCGCCAATCTGGGCACGGGGCTTCGGCTTGATCACACCGACTACCTGGTAATAGATGCCGTTCACCCGTATGTACTGTCCGATCGGATCTTCATCCGGGGCAAAAAGGACTTCGCGCACGATATTACCGATCAGGCACACCTTGCGCTTTTCGATCATGTCGATTTCATTCAACAAGCGTCCCGCCAGAATATGCTGCGTTTCGATATTGAAATATTCAGAATAGACGCCACGCACGTTATATGTACCAGCTTTCTGTCCTCTCACTACATTATTCTGTCCGCCCCATTGCATAATCATCGGTGAAAGATAGCGCACCCCTTTCACACGCTGGCGGATCGTCTCCAAGTCGCGGTTGCGCATCTGCCAATAGCGTCCCTTCTTATACCCTTTGTAAGGTTCGCCGGTTCGTTCGGAAAAGAAAAATGCGGAGTTCGTCGAAAAACCATCGACGTTCTTCAACACACCATTCTTGAAGCCGTTGCCAGAACCCAGCAGGATCACCAGCATCAAGATGCCCCAGAACACTCCGAAGCCGGTCAGCAGGCTACGGGTTTTATTACGGGTGATCGTCACCCATATTTCCACCCAGCGATCTATATCAAACATTTTACTTTGATTTATGATTTATAATTTATGATTTATGATTCCCGATCCATGATTTAACTTTATACCGCTTGACGCCATAAATCATAAATCTAAAATCATAACTATTTTCATTCACTACGCATAGCTTCAATCGCCGTGATCTTGACCGCCTTGCGGGCAGGAAAATAGCCTGCCAACACACCTGCTCCGATGATCAAGGCCGTAGCAGACAACGCCACACTGAGGTTCACCGTCGGGTTCAGGAAGATACTCATGTCATCCTGTGAAACATTCTTTCCGGCATTCATCATCTCCATGACCGAATTGATTCCTTCCGTCAGCCCGATTCCTAAGATCATCCCCAAATAACCGAACACCGCCGTGATCAGGATCGATTCGATAATGATCAGTTTCAAGATGGAGAACGGAGTCGCTCCTATCGCCTTCCGGATACCGAACTCCCTCGTCCGCTCACGTACCGTTATCAGCATGATGTTGCTCACACCCACGATTCCAGCAGTCAGTGTCCCGATACCAATCACCCAGATAAAGAGAGCGATACCGTTCATCATCCCGTTCAACATCATGAAGTTTTCGAGTGTGCTCCACATACCGATCGCCCGCCGGTCTTCGGGGTCGAACTTGTGCCGTGCTCCCATTTGCTTGCGGAAACGTTTCTCGAATGCATCAAATTCTTCCTGTGTGGAAATACCTTTCACCGTAAAGATGATCTCATCCAGTCCGTAGCCGGCGTTATACAAGGTCTGCGCCGTACTGAAAGGGATATAGGCCGGCGCGTTGTTGTCGTTGTCCTCCGCCTTATAGACACCGATAACCTGGTATGCGACACTTCCGGCATTCACATATTTGCCCAACGGGTCCTCGCCTTTGAAAAGTACTTCTTTCATGCGGGGACTCAAGACAATCACCTTCCTTTTTTCCTTTACATCTATATCATTGATAAAACGGCCGTTTCCTACCGTCATTTCGATATTGTCAATCACCGCCTTCGAAGAGTGCACTCCGTTCAGGGAATAGGCGTTATATTCGTCTCCGTAGGAAAGCGTATCGCTCCGGCTGATACTCGCCGTGATCAAATCCACTTCGGGATTTTCGCGAGGGATGGCAATCAGATCTTCATCTTTGTATTCGATCCTCCGGTTCATCTGCATTCCCTTGTACGGCTTGCTCGTGTAGCGCGGCCATGTCTCCACCCGATTCAGGCTAAAGTTGCGAAAGTTCGACATGATCCCGTTCTTCATCCCGTTTCCTGCCCCCAAAAGGACAATCAACATGAAAATCCCCCATGCTACGGAAAAGCCGGTCAGGAAGGTACGGAGTTTATTCTTTTGAATCGTACTCCATATTTCTCGGAAACTATCAAAGTCAAACATGTCCCAATCCTTTTTCTATAGTTTCTACCAGACCGTCCTTTACACGGATAATACGGTCGGTTGCCTCGGCCACGGAAGGTTCGTGTGTCACAATCACCATCGTCAGCCCTTCGAGGTTTACTCTCCTGAGCAGCTCCATCACCTCGACCGTCGTCTTACTGTCCAACGCTCCGGTCGGTTCATCCGCCAAGATCACCTGCGGTTTGGCAATCAGGGCGCGGGCAATGGCAACACGCTGTTTCTGTCCACCGGACATTTCGTTCGGCATATGCTCCGCCCAGTCCTTCAGCCCGACCATATCCAGATATTCCAACGCCATAGCGTTTCGCTTCTTGCGACTTACTCCTTGGTAGTACAGGGGCAAGGCTACGTTCTCCACCGCATTTTTGAATGAAATCAGGTTAAAGGACTGGAAGATAAAACCGATCATCCGGTTACGCAGTTCCGCCGCACGGGTTTCGCTCAGATTGCGGATCAACTGCCCGTTCAGGGTATAAATGCCCGTATCGTATGTATCCAATATTCCCAAGATATTCAGCAATGTGGATTTCCCCGATCCCGACGCCCCCATAATAGACACCATCTCTCCCTTCTCTATATCCAAGTCTATGCCTTTCAAAACATGTAGCGGCGCACCGTTAAAATACGTTTTGTTAATTCCTTCCAGATGAATCATCATATTTGTTGTTACTTTTATCTATTAGACGAACATTTTGCAAAATCGTTACATAAATAGAAAAATATTTTGTCATTAACTGCCACAAATATATGCTTTACCAAGATACCTTGTATCACAAGGTACTTATATTTAACCCAAATTAACCTCACATAGGTATATATTTCTTTGTAGAAAACGACATTTACATCTGCATGGAAACTTGATCAGATTTGCATCTATTTTATTTTCTACAATGTCGTACATGTTTTCAACAATATCGTATATATTATTGACAACATCAATTATATTTCCGACAATGTCGAAAACAGATTACACTTGTATCCATTCGGAAATCCCCTATTGAGAACCACTTGTCAATTGCCAATATTACTGTACCTTTGCACCTACGAACAAAAGAAATATAATACATTCAATAAATATGGTAACAATAGGAACACCGAAGTCGGCTACCGCAACGAAAGTTTTGCTCTGCGGTTCCGGTGAATTAGGCAAAGAGTTTGTAATCGAATTACAGCGTTATGGAGTGGAAGTAATCGCTTTGGACAAATATGCAGATGCTCCGGCCATGCAAGTCGCCCACCGTTCGTATGTCGTATCGATGTTGGACGGAGATGCTTTGCGCGAGATTGTAGAAAAAGAAAAACCAGATTATATCGTTCCCGAAGTGGAGGCCATCGCGACACAGACATTGATGGAACTGGAAAAAGAAGGATTCCATGTCATCCCGACAGCCCGTGCCACCTGGTTGACCATGAATCGCGAAGGCATCCGCCGTCTGGCTGCCGAGGAATTGGGTTTGCCGACCTCTCCTTATCGTTTTGCCGAGACAGAAGAAGAATTTATCGAGGCTGTCAAAGTTATCGGAATGCCATGTGTCGTCAAGCCGATCATGAGCTCGAGCGGACACGGACAAAGCATTATCCGTAAAGAAGAAGATATCGACCGCTCCTGGCACTATGCACAGGAAGGCGGACGTGCCGGCGCCGGAAAAGTGATCGTGGAAGGGTTTGTCGATTTCGATTACGAAATCACCCAGTTGACCGTCCGTCATATTGGAGGCACATCATTCCTAGAACCGGTCGGACACGTACAGGTTGACGGCGACTATCGCGAATCCTGGCAACCACAGGCAATGAACCCGGTTGCCAAACAAAAGTCACGCGAAATTGCAGGTAAAATCACGGAGGCACTTGGCGGCCGCGGTATTTTCGGGGTCGAATTGTTTGTTAAGGGCGAAGATGTCATTTTCAGCGAAGTCTCTCCCCGTCCGCATGACACAGGAATGGTCACAATGATCACGCAGGATCTTTCGCAGTTCGCTTTGCATGCCCGTGCTATATTGGGCCTGCCGATCCCGAACATAGCTTTTCACGGTGCAGGCGCTTCGCGTGCTGTTGTAGTCGAAGGGGACAGCAACCAACTTTCATTAGGCAACCTGGATAAGGTCTTGGAACAGCCGGACACCCAAATGCGCTTCTTCGGCAAACCGGAAGTCCACGGACATCGCCGTATGGCAGTGCTGCTGGCACGCGGATTGGATGTGGCCGATGCACGCCGAAAGACAGGAGTGATGATGGAGCAACTGGAAATAAAGTTGTAATATCGTAATCAGCATTGACCGGACGCAAACGAACGCTGATTTGCACAACAAGAATGCAATCTTCCGTGTTTTGTTTATAAAAAGAAAGGGAAATATATATGAGACTTACTTATATCTACCATAGTGGTTTCGCCATTGAGGCAGACGAATTTGCCATTTTGATCGATTATTATAAAGACACAGGGAGGTCACCGGAGAAAGGTTTCGTGCATGAGAAACTATTGAATCGTGCGGGTATATTATATGTATTGTCATCCCATTTCCATCCGGATCATTTCAATCCGGAGGTTTTGAGATGGAAAACATACAAAAAAGATATCGTCTATCTTTTCGGCAAAGATATTTTGAAAAGGAACCGGGCGGGGAAAGAAGATGCGATCTATCTCAAAAAAGGAGATTTCTATGAAGATCATAACTTGCGGATCAAGGCATTCGGATCGACAGACTCCGGCATATCCTTCCTGATCGAAGCCGAAGGGAAACGCCTTTTCCATGCTGGCGACCTGAATAACTGGCACTGGAAAGACGAATCGACTCCCGAAGAAGTCGCAGAAGCAGAACAAAATTATCTGAAAGAATTAGACGATTTGGCAAAGGCGACCAACAAGCTGGATGCTACCATGTTTCCGGTCGATCCGCGTATCGGGACCGACTTCATGCGCGGTGCACAACAGTTTGTAGATCATATCAAAACCAATATCTTTGTACCGATGCATTTTTGGGATCGTCCGGCGGAGGTGGTTGCTTTCAGACCTTACGCGGAATCGCGTGGTTGCCGGTATGCGTTGATATCCGTTCCGGGAGAAGGGACAGACATTTGAAAATGGAAAATTAAAAAATAGAGAGAAAATGGAAATAAAGAGCAGATTTGATCATTTTAATATCAATGTCCTGGATCTGGACAGAAGTATTGCGTTTTATGGAAAAGCGCTTGGTTTGAAAGAACACCACCGCAAGGAAGCGACAGACGGTTCGTTCACCCTGGTTTACCTGACAGACAACGAGACAGGATTCCTGTTGGAACTGACCTGGCTTCGCGACCGGAAAGAAGCATACGAATTGGGAGACAATGAAAGCCATCTCTGTTTCCGTGTAGCCGGCGATTATGACAAGGTCCGCGAATATCACCGAGAACTCGGATATATCTGTTTCGAAAATAACGAGATGGGCTTGTATTTCATCAATGACCCAGACGATTATTGGATTGAAATTTTACCTGCTAAATAACATATCGGATAACATATTCACACCCATTTCGGTTTTTTTTGAATAAAATCATTGTACCTTACCAGATTCCTCTTATATTTGCTTTCCAGAAAAAGCATTATTAATCTAAAATATAAAATCATGGAGAAGCCTTATGTAGTAGGTATCGATATAGGTGGTACCAATACTGTTTTTGGCGTAGTAGATGCAAGAGGAACGATCTTGTACAGTAGTTCAATTAAAACCGGAAAGTATACTGATGTCGACGATTATGTCAGCGAACTTGCAAATGGCCTGAAATTAGTGATCGACCAAGCAGGTGGCGTAGATAAAATAAAAGGTATAGGTGTAGGAGCTCCGAACGGTAACTTCTTTAACGGTTGTATCGAATTTGCACCGAACCTTCCTTGGAAAGGTAAAATTCCTTTGGCTCAGCTGATCAGCGAAAAGTTAGGTGGTGTGCCCGTGGCATTGACAAACGATGCGAATGCAGCTGCTATCGGTGAAATGACGTATGGTGCTGCCCGCGGTATGAAAGACTTTATCGTGATCACATTAGGTACAGGTGTCGGGAGCGGCATCGTAATCGGCGGTAACCTGGTTTACGGGCATGACGGATTTGCAGGCGAGCTGGGTCACGTGATCATGCGTCGTAATAACGGACGTCCTTGTGGTTGTGGTCGTCAAGGTTGTTTGGAAGCATATGCTTCTGCTACAGGAGTTGCCCGTACGGCACGCGAATTTCTGGAAATCCGTAAGGATGACAGCTTGCTTCGCGAATTGGATCCGGACGAAATCACATCCAAAGATGTGTATGACGCAGCAATGAAGAATGACAAGCTGGCTTTGGAAATCTTTGAATTCACAGGTAACATCCTGGGTGAAGCATTCGCTGATTTCGTTGCATTCTCCAGCCCAGAAGCGATCATCCTGTTTGGAGGCCTGACTAAAGCCGGAGATCTGATCATGAATCCGATCAAACGTTCAATGGAAAAGAACATGTTGAAAGTGTTCGAAGGCAAGACAAAATTATTATTCTCCCAATTGAAAGAAAGCGATGCAGCCGTATTGGGCGCAAGCGCACTGGGTTGGGAAGTGAAATAATAAAAACACAAAGCTATTTCAGGCACGGATTTCGGGGATTACACAGTTTGTTAGAACAGTGAAATCCGTGTAATCCGTGTCTGACTATAAAAAAAATATCATGTCCCATCCTTTACATCAATTTACGTATTGTCCGAAATGCGGAGCCAGGACATTTGTGGAACGCAACGAGAAAGCCAAACAATGCACAACTTGCGGGTTCGTCTATTATTTCAATCCTTCCTCGGCTGTCGCCTGCTTCATCCGCAATTCAAAAGGAGAACTGCTGTTGGTACGTCGTGCCAAAGAACCCGCTAAAGGGACACTCGACTTGCCGGGAGGCTTTGTCGATATGTATGAATCAGCCGAAGATGCAGCCCACCGGGAAGTGAAAGAGGAAACGGGACTTGACATCGCCTGCTGCCGTTATCTCTTTTCCATTCCCAATCTTTATCCCTATTCCGGCTTCGAGGTACATACGGTCGATATGTTCTTCGAATGTCTGACCGAATCCTTCGACGGAGCAAAAGCTGAAGACGATGCAGCCGAGATCATTATTCTGCCAGCCAACCAGTTGAATCCGGACGATTTCGGATTGCAATCTATCAAAAAAGCAGTAGACCGCTATATAAAGTAATATATTTCTTATATTTGCAACTTAGAACCAACATATACCGTTATATTTACATATATCTGTATTATAAAAGCTAAGGAGTGATGAAAAGAATACTTATTCCACTGTGCATAGTGGTAGGGAGTCATGTCGCATACGGGCAGCGGTCGTACCAGTTTGATGCACCGGATCGCCTATTTGTAGAAGGGAAAGAGTTGTTTAGTTTAAAAAATTATGCCGGTTGCATTGACAAGTTGGAGGCTTACAAACAGCATTCCACGAATGCCGACCTGATCCAAGAGGCAGACTATATGCTGGTCTATGCCGCTTATGAACAGGGACGCCCTAATGCAGACGAGTTGCTAAAAGACTATCTGGAAGAATATCCAGCTTCCCGCCATAGCGACGAGATCGGTTACATGATCGGTTCCGTACATTTCGAACGCGGTGAATATGAAAAAGCTATTTTCTGGTTCAACGAGGCCGATATCGACATGTTGAGTCCCGAACAGCAGGAGGCTTATTCTTTCCGCCTGGCTTATTCGCTGTTGCAGACCGGTGAGATGGAAAAAGCCCGCGGCTACTTCGCACGGATCGAGCAGGTCGGAGACAAATATAAGGAAGCCTCGACCTATTATGTCGCCTACATCGACTACGCGATGGGGAATTACAACAATGCTCTGATCGAGTTTTCCCGTCTGAAAGAGAGCCCGAAATACCGTGAGCAGTCGCAATACTACATCGCACAGATTTATTTTATCCAGAGCAAATACGAAAAGGTGGTGAAAGAAGGTGAAGAACTTCTCTCTCTCTATCCCGATAGCAAGAACAACAGCGAGATGTACCGGATCGTCGGTGATTCATATTATCATTTGGGCGACCAGGAAAAAGCGATCCGGATGTTGAGCAAATATGTTTCATCTACGGAAAACCCGCTCCGCAGCGATCTGTACATCTTAGGTGTATGCTACTTCAATAAAGGAAATTACAGCAATGCGGTCAACGCCCTGAGCCGGACCGTACGCCAGAACGACGAGCAGACACAGAACGCCTATCTCTATCTCGGACAGTCTTACCTGAAGTTAGGCGACAAAAACAATGCCCGCATGGCATTCGAGGCTGCTGCCACCTTTTCATTCGACAAGCAGATAAAGGAAGTCGCCATGTACAACTACGCATTGCTCATCCACGAAACGGCATTTACAGGGTTCGGCGAGTCGGTGACGATCTTTGAAGACTTCCTGAACGATTTCCCTAACTCGCAATACGCAGACAAGGTGAACGACTATCTGGTCGAAGTCTACCTGACTACCAAGAACTACGAAGCCGCTTTGAAATCAATCAACAAGATCAAACATCCGAGTACCAAGATACTGGAAGCCAAACAGGACATCCTTTTCCAACTCGGAACACAGGCTTTTGCCAACGTCAAGCTGGATGACGCCGTCAGTTTGTTCAGCCAGGCAATCCAGCTCGGTTCTTATAATATGGAAGCCCGCAACGACGCCTATTTCTGGCGTGGCGAATCCTACTACCGCATGGGAGAATATGAAAACGCGATATCGGACTATCGCACGTATCTAAACAATACGCGCCAGCGCAATACGGACATGTATGCTCTGGCCTATTATAACTTAGGTTACAGCTATTTCAAACTGCGGGATTACAGTGCGGCCCTGAACCGTTTCCGCCAATATGTCGACTTGGAAAGTAATCGGCAGGCCGCTTCTTTGGCTGACGCTTACAACCGTATCGGCGATTGCCTGTATCAGAACCGCCAGTTCAGCCTGGCTGAAGAAAACTATTCACGTGCAGCCCAGTTGTCTCCTTCCGCTGGCGATTACTCGATCTACCAGAAAGGATTCCTGTTAGGGTTGCAGAAAGACTATAAAGGCAAGATCAGCGCAATGGACCGCCTGATCAGCGAATATCCGGAATCGCAATATGTAGACGATGCGTTGTTCGAGAAAGGACGCTCTTATGTCTTGCTCGAAAACAGCTCTTCCGCCGCACAGGCGTTCGAAAAGCTGATCCGCGAATTTCCTCAGAGCAGCCTGTCACGTAAAGCAGGCATCCAGCTCGGTTTACTTTACTACAACGACAACCAGCCGGAAAAGGCGCTCGCTGCCTACAAGCAGGTGATCAGCAATTATCCGGGTAGCGAAGAGGCTAAAATCGCATTGCAGGACTTGAAATCTGTTTATATCGACCTCAACGATATCAATGCTTATGCCAGCTATGTGAACTCCATAGGCGGCAATATCCGCTTGGAAGTAGGCGAACAGGATTCGCTGACCTATATCGCCGCCGAAAAACTTTTCATGCGCGGTGACAACGACGGTGCTCGCCGTAGCCTGGCGGGTTACCTGCAAACATTCCCCGAAGGGGCATTCAGTTCGAATGCCAACTTCTACTTAGGTAGCATCGCTTTTGCCAAGAAAGAGTTCGACGAAGCCATCCAACGGTTCAAATTGGTCATTGCCAGCGGCGACACCAAGTTCCTCGAAGAATCGGTTGCCCGCACGGCCGAAATCGAATACCTGAGCAAAGATTATCCGGCCGCATTGGAAAGCTTCAAACGCTTGCTGATCGTAGCCGAGAATCCGGAGAACAGGCAGGCCGCCCGTTTAGGCATCATGCGCTGCGCTTTGCAGACGGGACAGCAAAAGGATGCCCTTCTGGCGGCAGACGAGTTGCTGAAAGAACCGAAGCTCTCTCCCGAACTGGAAGCTGAAGCCCGTTACGTACGTGCTAAAGCCTATATCGCCCAAAAACAGGCGAACAAAGCGCTTGCCGACTTGAAAGAATTGAGCAAAGATACCCGTACGGTACACGGTGCGGAGGCCAAATATCTGTTGGCCCAACTATATTACGATACCAACGATGACAAGAATGCCGAAAAGGTGCTCATGAACTTCATTGAGAACGGTACGCCTCACCAATACTGGCTGGCTCGCGGATTTATCCTGCTGGCCGACATCTATATCCGCCAAGGCGATGACTTTCAGGCTCGTCAATACCTCACCAGCCTGCAGAACAATTATAACGGTGACGACGATATCGCCGGTATGATAGAAAATAGATTGGGTAAACTTAAGAACTAAGAAAAAGTGATGAAGACAATATACAACATCAAAGCATTGTGTGTGATGGCCCTGTTAGGGAGCGTCGCAACCGTCAGCGCACAGGAAGACAAAACGAAGGAAAAAAACCTAAACCGGGAAATGACGCTCGAACGCGAATATGACCCGACCGTACAGGATGCCAGCAAAGTGAACACATTGCCGGTCATCAAAGAACCGGTTGTCAAGAAGATGCCGATCGACTACGCAACTTTCACCGTCCCCGCTGATCCGGAGAAGGAGATCAGCCTCCTGCCTTCAGGCAATATCATGACGGATATCCAGTACAACAAACGCCGCGGTTATTTCAACTTCGGCGGCGGTACGTATCTGAACCTGAACGGCGACTTAGGCTACCACATCCTGAGCACGGACAAGGATAAGCTGAATATCTGGTTCTCCCATCGTTCGACAAACGGGAAGGTGAAATATATCGATACGGACTTCGACAAGGTTAAGGCCAAATTGAATGATAACTTAGGTGGACTCAACTTCAAACACGCATTTGAAAAACTATCGCTGGACATGGGGATCAAATACGGATACTCCGCATTCAATTACTACGGGTTACCGGTTTACAGTCCCGAATCATCAGTAACATTAGTTCCGGAAAATTTCGACCGTGAGACCAATCAGGTAAACCAGACTATCCAGGCAAAGATCGGAGTCGAATCGAAAGAAGACGCTCCTGTCGGCTATCTGTTAGATCTCGGATATACCAACTTCTCCCATAAATATGCATTAAGCAAGGAACAGGACGGACCTACGGAACATACGTTCGACGTAAAGTTTGATTTGAACGCCCGTTTCGGCGGTGAGCAGCGCATCGGATTAGGAGGAAACGTAGAATACTTCAATTACAGCCTGCCGACAATGGGCGGACAGGAATATCTGGAATTTGAAAACCATGCCGAAGCAACTCTTTCGCCTTATTACAAAGTGTCGGGAGACAATTGGAATTTGAAGTTAGGTGCGAACATCATGTTCGTGACCGGTGACAACAGCAAATTTATGGCCTCCCCGAATATTACGGCTGACGTGGAAGTTGCCGATAAAACCGAGCTTTACCTGGTTGCCGGCGGCAAACTCTACTCAAACAGCATGTACGAAATTTCGCAGGTCAACCGCTACATCAACCCGACGATGGAGCTGCTTCCTTCCCGTAACTATCTGGATGGGACGGTCGGTATCAGAAGCGGTATCGCTCCCGGTTTCTGGTTCGATGTATTCGGAGGTTATAAGATCACGAACGACGAAGTTTTCTTCGTTCCGACGCTTCTTCCCCCAAGTCTGCAAGGCGATATTTTTGCCAATACCAGCGTAGCGATGCAAGCAAACGCGAAACATGCGTTCGGCGGTGTCAATCTGAAATATAGCTACCAGCAATTATTCGATATCAACCTGAAAGGTGTCTACAATAGTTGGAATGTCGACGATATCGAAGATGCTTACGGTAAACCCGAAATGGAATTGACAGCCGGTATCACCGTCCGCCCGATCAGCCAAGTAACTGCTTCTTTGGATTATTATTTAGCAACTGGCCGCAAGGCGTTCTTAGGAAGACCGGAAGGTGAAAAGATGAAAAACATCAACGAACTCAACCTGACCGGAACTTACACCCTAAACGACACCTTCGGGCTGTATCTGAAACTGAACAACGTCCTGTTCCAGAAATACGAACTCTATTACGGCTATCCGATGCAGAGTTTCAGCGCGATGATCGGGGTAAACATCAATTTCTGATACTAATTTTTATCCGTACAGCCTGCCGCCACTCGCGACAGGCTGTTTTTGTTTATAGAGAAGCTGGCATGAGACATGCGAGGCTGTTTTCAGGCAAAAGCTCCCCGGCATGCTGCATGCCGACATCTTTTCAGCGGAAAACATCGTATCTTTGTCCCCGAATTAAATAAACAAACATGCAAGGAACAAAAAATCTGACAGAAGGGCCTATTAAAAAGCAACTGTTCAACCTGGCGCTTCCCATCATGGGAACCTCGTTTATACAAATGGCCTACAGTATCACCGATATGGCCTGGGTAGGGCGTCTGGGTAGCGAAGCGGTAGCCGCTATCGGAGCTGTCGGTATCCTGACGTGGATGACGACTTCGATCTCCTATCTGAATAAAGTGGGTTCGGAAGTCAGCGTGGCACAAAGCATCGGAGCCCGTGAGGAAGATGATGCCCGCGCCTTTGCCTCCCACAACCTGACGATCGCCCTCATGATTTCCGTCTGTTGGGGATTCCTGTTGTTCGTCCTGGCAAATCCGATCATCAGTTTCTTCAAGCTCGACACAGAAATTTCCGGCACAGCAGTGTCTTATCTCAGGATCGTGGCAACCGGGTTTCCGTTCATTTTCTTGGCAGCCGCCTGTACCGGAATTTATAATGCGGCTGGACTAAGTAAAATCCCGTTCTATGTCAGCGGTAGCGGATTGATCATGAATATGGTACTCGATCCGTTGTTTATATTCGGGTTTGGAATGGGAACAAACGGAGCGGCTTGTGCGACTTGGTTGTCGGAAGCGACCGTACTGGCCATCTTTATCTATTACCTGAAAAAGAAAAACCGGCTGTTCGGAGGATTCCCGTTCCTCATCCGGTTGAAAAGCCGCTACAGCAGACGAATCTTTCAGTTGGGGCTTCCCGTAGCACTGCTAAACAGTCTGTTTGCCGTTATCAACCTGATGATGGCACGCACGGCCTCCACCTATGGCGGACATATCGGACTGATGACGATGACAGCCGGTGGACAGATCGAAGCGATCGCCTGGAATACCTCACAAGGATTCAGCACGGCTCTAAGCACGTTCGTGGCGCAAAACTTTGCCGCCCGGAAAAAAAGAACGTGTCCTGGGTGCTTACCATACGACACTGAAAATGACTGCCCTGTTCGGAATCTTCTGTACGTTGCTTTTCGTGTTCTTCGGCAGCGAAGTATTCTCGCTGATCATACCCGAAAAGGCCGCTTATGAGGCAGGAGGCGTTTTCCTTCGCATCGACGGCTACTCTATGTTGTTCATGATGCTGGAAATAACAATGCAGGGATTATTCTACGGTACGGGCCGCACGCTCCCACCCGCCATCATCAGCATCACGTTCAACAGCCTTCGTATCCCGATGGCGATCGGGTTGACAGCAATGGGACTGGGCATCACCGGTGTCTGGTGGGCAATCAGCATTTCCAGTATGCTGAAAGGGATCGTCGCATTCATTTGGTTCCGTATTTTACAGAAGAAGATATTGTGATACAAACAAACTATTCCTTATTTTTGCCGGATAATAACAAATACATAGTAAAACATTATCATAATGAACAATTCATTAAAGCCGGAAACCCTCTGCGTGCAGGGAGGCTGGCAACCGAAAAAGGGAGAACCGCGCGTCCTGCCCATCTATCAGAGCACGACATTCAAGTATGACACCAGCGAACAGATGGCCAAACTGTTCGACTTGGAAGAGAGCGGATATTTCTATACCCGCCTGCAAAACCCGACAAACGATGCTGTCGCAGCCAAGATCGCCGCTTTGGAAGGTGGCGTAGGCGCCATGCTGACATCTTCCGGACAGGCAGCCAATTTCTATGCCGTATTCAACATCTGCCAGGCCGGAGACCATATGGTTTGCTCGTCCACGATCTACGGTGGAACGTTCAACCTGTTCGGCGTGACAATGAAGAAGTTAGGCATCGAAGTGACATTCGTCGACCCTGATGCTTCGGAAGAAGAAATATCGGCTGCTTTCCGTCCGAACACAAAGGCTTTGTTTGGCGAAACCTTGTCCAATCCGGGCATGAGTGTGCTCGATATCGAAAAGTTTGCCCGTATCGCCCACAGTCATGGTGTGCCTCTGATCGTGGATAACACATTCGCTACGCCGATCAACTGCCGCCCATTCGAATGGGGAGCCGATATCGTGACGCATTCTACAACCAAGTATATGGACGGCCATGCGACAAGCGTAGGCGGTGCGGTTGTGGACAGCGGCAATTTCGACTGGGATGCACATGCCGACAAATTCCCCGGCCTGACAACCCCGGACGAATCCTATCATGGCCTGACCTACACAAAAGCTTTCGGCAAGATGGCTTATATGACAAAGGCAACGGCACAGTTGATGCGTGACTTAGGTTCCATCCAGGCTCCGATGAACGCCTTCCTCTTGAATTTAGGACTCGAAACCCTGCACCTGCGTATGCCTCAACACTGCAAGAACGCCCAGCAGGTTGCCGAATGGCTCGAAGCAAACGAGCAGGTTGCTTGGGTGAACTTCCCCGGATTAAAGAGCAACAAATATTACGATCTGGCACAAAAATACATGCCGAACGGGACTTGTGGCGTGATCGCTTTCGGCCTGAAAGGTTCCCGCGAAGATGCGATCCGCTTTATGGATAACCTGAAGATGATCTGCATCGTGACCCACGTAGCGGACGCCCGTACCTGCGTCCTCCACCCCGCCAGCCATACGCACCGCCAGTTGACGGACGAACAGCTGATCGAAGCAGGCGTAGCTCCCGACCTGATCCGCCTGTCTGTCGGCATCGAAAATGTAAATGACATCATTGCGGATATCGAGCAGGCGTTGAAATAGTATATAAGAATATTTGAACCTTAAAATGATGATCTATCGGTGAATTAACAGACAATGCGCAGCCTTGTCTGTTTGCCCACCGATAGATCTTTTTTCATGTTTCAAATCTGTCAAATCATGAATCAATAAACCACCATCAAATCGATAACGATTTTCCAAACCGGTATATCCAACGGGTAGACAAGCGATGCCATAGGGAAGCAGGTGTTTCCTCCATCAATAAGTCCGGGCGGAACTCACGCAGGATTAGCCAATCCGCCTGCTTCACCCAATGAGAAAAAGCAAGATCCGGCTGATGCGTTTGCGACAGTTGCAACAAAGCATCCAGATCGAACCGATCCGCAATAACGCCGGCCCCGGCATGAACGGCATCAAAAGCATTACAAGCTTGTTCAATATGCGTCGGAACCATCAGAACAGGCTTACCCAAATACATCGCTTCACAAACAGACTCGAACCCAGCAGTCGTGGCATACGCCCTCGCTCCTGCCATATAACGGACAAACAGTGTATCATTCAATTGATGGAAAGAAAGACGGGAATCAACTTTCACTTCAGGAAGCACCTCTTTTTTATCCCAAAAGATATGCAGTTCGACACTCGGATGTACCTTATGCCAGGAACATATCTCTTCACCAAATCCACTATTCAATAAATAGCCATGCAGATAATCCCCTTTTGTCGGTGTCATTTCTAAAACCTCCTTACGCAAAAGAGGAGGAACCACCACGATCCCGTCGGCCGGAACCTCCCGCATCTTACGGAAAGATAACGCCAACTTCTTAGCAGCTCCGATAGCCGTAATGCGGGTAAAGAACTTCAAGGAAGCAAGCGACAGACGATTTTCTTTCGGAAAAGTAAAGTCCGGATGCAGGAATAAGTACTGGTGCGCAATGCAGACCATGACAGCTTTCGGCCGGCAAAACAGGTAAGTAAGTCCGGTCAACAGCTCATAAAAGTTTATGACCACATCTGCTCCTGTCTCCTTTATCATCCGGTTGATATACCGGACACTCGACATATATTTGTGCAACCGGAAAACATTATAAGCTACGCTTTTGACCAGGTTGACCTGTTTATTTTGGGCGGAAGGCAGGAAGTTGGGACTTTCAAACGGATAGACAGGCGCTTCGATCTTCTTGCTAAAGAAATCTGGAAGACGGCGGGCAGGACTTTTGCCAACCAGGACACCAACCACCTGATGGCCTTCGTCCGTCAGCTTCTGACGGAGAGAAAGTGCCTGAGTCAGATGTCCCCGGCCTTCACCCTGTATGATAAACAATATTTTCATATCACTTCGGCATAGTGTAAACAGAAAGGTAGCATTTCATCCGCTGTGTATCCCTCCCTATTATAAGAAACAATATTCCATTCACCTTGTTCATTTTCGACAAGAGCCGTAAGGCTTTCCACCCAATCACCGGAATTCAGATAATGAATATTCCCGTACCAAACATTAGCTGCCTGATGAATATGCCCGCAGATAATACCGTCCAGTTTCTTCGCTTCCGCCAGCTTAACCAGCTCCTTTTCGAAATCGGAGATATAAGAAACAGCACTTTTCACCTTATGTTTGACATGCTGGGAAAGTGAAAAGTAAGGCTTTCCAGCTTTCTCTCTACGCTGGTTGTATATACGGTTCAGCCACAACAGGAAAGTATAGCCCATATCTCCCAACATCGCCAACCAGCGCATATTCGTCGTAACCGTATCGAAGATATCCCCATGTGTCACCAGATAGCGCTTCCCGTGCGTATTCAGAATATAATCTTTCACGATAGAGAGGTTGGAAAAGGTAAACGGAACCAGGTTGTCCAGAAAATCGTCGTGATTCCCACGGACATAGATAATCTCCGTTCCCTGCTTTTCCATCATCTTCATCAGGACTTTAAAGAAATCGGTATGTTGTTGTTTCCAGCGGCGACCTGATTTCCGGAGTTGCCAGCCATCGATGATATCGCCGTTCAGTATCAGACGGCCACAGTTAACATGTTTAAGGAAATTCGTCACTTCTTCGGTCCGGGAATGTTCAGAACCCAGGTGAATGTCCGACAGGACAATGGTTGGATAATACTTTCTCAGTTTCATGTTGTTTCTATTAACACGATACAAAAAAACGTACTTCATATTACGGCATTGCAACAGCCATATGAAAAAACAATGAAGGCCACTCCTTCACAGGGGCAGCCTTCATACAATTTATAGAAAATCCAAATCAATCTTCTGCCTGAGTTGCCTCGTAAGCTTTTAACAGCTTGTCCTGGACATCCGACGGAACCAGTTCATAGCTGGAGAACTTCATGGTAAATGAAGCACGTCCACCTGTGATGGAACTCAAAGATGTCGAGTACGAAGACATCTCTTTCAAAGGCACTTTTGCCAATAGCTTTTCGTAGCCTTTTTCACTATTCATACCCATAATGATGGCGCGACGTCCCTGCAGGTCACTCATCACGTCGCCCAGATAATCAGCCGGAACCGATACTTCTACATCATAAACAGGTTCCAGGATCTTAGGACCGGCTTCTTTAAAAGCGGTACTGAAAGCATTACGGCCTGCCAGCATAAAAGAAATTTCATTACTGTCTACCGGGTGCATCTTTCCGTCATAGACGATGATGCGCACGTCACGGGCATACGAACCAGTCAACGGCCCCTGCTCCATACGAGCCATAATACCTTTCAGGATAGCCGGCAGGAAACGGGCATCGATGGCTCCACCAACGATACTGTTAATAAATACCAGCTTTCCACCCCAGTCCAAATCTATAGTCTGCGTATCACGTACGCTGATTTTATACTCTTGTCCGCCAAAACGATATGTGTCCGGTGCCGGCATACCTTCGTAGTACGGTTCGACGATCAGATGAACTTCACCGAACTGCCCCGCACCACCTGACTGTTTTTTATGGCGGTAGTCCGCACGGGCTGCTTTCGTGATGGTTTCACGATACGGGATTTTCGGTTCGTAGAATTCGATCGGCAATTTATCATTGTTCTCGATTCTCCATTTCAACGTACGAAGATGGAATTCTCCCTGGCCGGAAACGATCGTCTGCTTCAATTCCTTGGACTGTTCGATCATCCACGTCGGATCCTCTTCACGCATACGCATCAAGATTTCCATCATTTTTTCAGCATCTGCTTCATTAACCGGCTTCACGGCACGACGATATTTCGGGTCCGGATATTTGATAAAGTCGAAACGATAATCGCATCCCTTACCATTCAATGTGTTACCACGACGAACATCCTTCAGCTTAACGGTAGCACCGATATCTCCGGCAACCATTTCGGTGACGGCGTTACGGTTTTGTCCGGCAACAGAGAACAACTGCGCGATACGCTCCTTCGAACCACGATCGGCATTCAACAAATCGTCACCTTCTTTTACCTTACCTGATATCACCTTAAAATAAGAAACCTGACCGATATGCGGCTCTACAGTCGTCTTGAAGAAGAACAAACTGGTCGGTCCGTTGGAGTCGGGAGTCACTTCCACACCCTCTGTCGTAACCGGGCGAGGCATCTTATCCGTACAAGGAACGACATTACCTAAGAATTCAAGTGTACGACGAACGCACATGTCACGGCCCGCGCATACGCAGAATACGGGGAACATCCCCCGGATAACGAGACCGGCGCGAATACCGGCACGCATATCGTCTTCACTCAATGTACCTTCTTCAAAGAATTTTTCCATCAACATATCGTCATGTTCGGCAGCCGATTCGACCAATGCCTTGTGAAGTTCCATCGCCTTATCCATTTCTTCCGCCGGAATTTCCAACACTTCGGGAACACCACCTTCAGGTTTCCAACGATACATCTTCATTTTCAACACATCGACAACCGCATTGAAAGACGAACCCGTAGAAACCGGATACTGGATAGGAACAACCTTACCTCCCCATTGTTCACGCAGCTGGGCGATTGTCCCATCATAATCAGCTTTATCGTTATCCAGTTGGTTCACAACAAAGATAACCGGCTTATGAAATTGTTCTGTATACCGGAACTGGTTGATTGTGCCGACTTCCACGCCGTACTGGGCATTCAGTACCATCAGTGCCGTGTCTGTCACGTTCAAAGCGGAAACTGCACCGCCGATAAAATCGTCTGAACCCGGACAATCAATGAAATTCAACTTTCTGTCCTGCCATTCTACACTGAAAACGGTCGAGAATACCGAGTAACCATACTCCTTCTCAACCGGGAAATAATCGCTCACAGTGTTTCCAGACTCCACACTTCCGCGACGTTTTATAACTCCACCCTCGTAAAGCATCGCTTCAGCGAGAGTGGTTTTCCCAGAGCCCGAACTTCCCAAGATAGAGATGTTCTTAATTTCGTTTGTTTGGTATACTTTCATGATATCAAGGTATTAATTTGTGTTTAACAATAAAGATTGCCCCGAAAACCCTTTTCATTCACGGGACCGCAAATTAGAGATTGTAAAGGAGAAAAACAATTTCAAATCCAGTGTTTGAGAACTATGTTGTTTAACAGTTCAAAGATAAAGAGCGGAAAGAAAGACAGATAGAGATAAAAGTTGCTATCTTTGTATCGTTAAAAAGCAGAACTAAGTGGCAGGTTTATATATCCATATTCCCTTTTGCGCCAAACGATGCCTGTATTGCGACTTCTTTTCCAATACGGATATGAAGTTCAAAGAGCCGTATATCGATGCAGCTATCCGGGAGATGGAATTACGTCAGGAATATATAGGAGGGGAACCTCTTGACACCATTTATTTCGGAGGCGGTACGCCCTCCCAACTTCAACAGGCCGACTTCGAACGGATATTCGAGGCTGCGGACCGCTTGTTCGGCACAAGCTCATGCACAGAAATTACGCTGGAAGCCAATCCTGACGATATGACACCGGAATACGTCGCTTCTCTCCGCAACCTGCCCTTCAACCGGATCAGTATGGGAGTACAAAGTTTCAAAGAAAAAGACCTCCGTTTCCTGAACCGGCGCCATGACCGCGAACAGGCTTTGCGCGCAGTCGGGCTTTGCAAAGAAAATGGCATCCAAAACATAAGCATCGACTTGATATACGGGTTGCCCGGACAGACCTTGGAAGAGTGGCAAGAGAATCTGGATGACGCGATCCGTCTGGAAATTCCCCATATATCAGCCTACCACTTAATATATGAAGAAGGGACAGCCCTATATAAATTGATGGAAGCCGGGAAAGTGACTCCTATAGAAGAAGACTTGAGCGTCACCCTTTTCTCCACCTTAATCAATCGGCTGACCGAAGCCGGATATCTCCATTACGAGATTTCCAATTTTGGCCGTCCCGGTTATTTTTCCCGGCACAACAGTTCCTATTGGACCGGCACGAAATATATAGGCATCGGACCTTCCGCCCATTCCTATAATGGAGAAAGCCGGCAATGGAACATATCTTCCCTTCCCCGCTACTTACAAGGGATCAAGGCAGGCATTCCCGATATAGAGATAGAAGAATTGGACATCAACACAAAATACAACGACTTCATCATCACCGGACTACGCACAATGTGGGGAATCCGGACGGCTGATATCCGGGAGCGGTTCGGAGAAGAAAAGCAAACCTATCTCGAACAGCAGGCAGCTACCTATTTGCGTCAAGGGTTGCTTATCCGTGAAAACGACACTTTAACCCTCTCGAAAAAAGGCATTTTCATCTCAGACGGTATAATGAGCGACCTTTTATGGGTATAAAGGTATGCTGCAGACATTTGACAAAGCCATTAAATTACACCAAACCGCCTGTTTTTACAACGAACTGAGGGGTTATCCGTACATTTTCTGCACATTTTTACTATTTTTGAGAATAAAATTAACCAACATATTAAACTATTATCTATATTTGCCCCAACAAAAGACAGTAAGTAGTGCCATATCTATACATAATATCGGGATGCAACGGAGCAGGAAAAACGACAGCTTCCTTCACAATTCTTCCAGAGATGTTGAAGTGTAAAGAGTTCGTAAATTCCGACGAGATTGCCAAGGGGCTTTCCCCTTTTAATTCTGATAGTATCGCGGTAGCCGTTGAAGCCAGTCGTATTATGTATAAACGCATTAAAGAACTAATCGCTTCAGGCGAAACGTTTGCTATGGAAACTACACTGGCCACCCGTTCAGGCGCAAACCTGATTCGGGAAGCACAAAGGGAAGGGTATTATGTGACATTGTTATATTTCTGGCTGAACACACCGGATCTGGCAGTGGAGCGAGTAAAAATGAGAGTGGCCGCCGGAGGACATAACATTCCGGAGAGTACTATCCGCCGTCGTTACGAGGCAGGTATTCACAATCTCTTTGAACTATATATCCCCATTTGTGATTATTGGATGATTGCAGACAACTCCATGTCACCGATGGAAGTAATCGCCAAAGGTTTCAGGAGTGATAAAAAAGAGATATATAATTCGGATATTTATACAAAACTTGAGCATCATGAGTGAACAAGAAGTTAGAGAATTTGAAGAGAATATAGTTAAAGGTGCCAATATCGCATTCCAGCGATTAGTAAACCAGAAAAAGAAAGAAGACGGTGAATTAGTCTTCTCGCGCAACGGATACATCTTCCGCGTAAAAGCTGCTGATTTGGAAAAAGGGATGTTTTAACTATTATATTGGATATACAAAAAGGCTGGTGAATCAGATTCATCAGCCTTTTTTTGTATCCGGACATTTCCCCATCCCCATTATATGATTGCTGTTGATTCCGACCGCAATATGTTGAATACGACTAAAAACGGCCGATTCCTTTTTATCGTTTTTCCAAGATTCTCTATCACTCTATCACATTTTGCTTCGTAAGCATTGATAAACAATAAGAGCAAGAGTGATACATGCCTGATCCATGTATCACTCCTATGTCACACTTGTATCACTCTCCCTGACATTGAAACAGATAGCCGGTATTGTTTCAAACACGGAAGGAAACATGTCAATATACATTTGTAAGAAGGTTATTTCGTCAACATAAGATACTTTTTTGCAGAAAACAAGCAGGAAAAGAGCGGAAAGCAAGCAGAAATGTTCAGAAACACCCCCATCTTCCGGCTTTCTACACCCGGATGTTGCCACTCTCTACATCCGGATGTTCGGGACGGCTACACCCGGATGCACAGAGTCTTTTCATACTGACTAATTGTAATTAAGATACTTATCCGACAAGAAAAGACTATATGTATCATCCAAACATGAATAGAGTTATTCCGTCCGGCTGATCGTCAATATCTCGGAAAACGATATCGGCCATTCGATTGCATTCATCAATGTTTCGAATGCAATCCTTAAATTAAGAGAAACAGGGGTGTGTCCGGAATAAAGATCACATACAGTCAATGCAAGCAACATCTTTTTATTATAATGCATCCCCTTCAAAGTAACCAAACTGGACAATACCGAAACGGAGCGTGCCCCTTCAAAGTCAGAATCGGTAATATCCGTTTTATCTCTCAACGATTGATAATGTCGGCAGCCCTTTATGTCGGCACTTGTGCCCATAGCTTCCACAATATCCAATAATACGCAACAGATTGCAATTCTTTCCGATTCTTCTGAGCTCATACTCAAATTATGGTGCCGCCCTGCTCCCCTATGTTTGGCATCTATATTAATTAAAAAGCGTGGGAACTGTTAATCTACTATTTTGAAACTGAGGTATCGCCAAACACCCATCGGACAAATAATAAACAACAGCCCACGCTTTATTCTATATACACAAGTATATATAACAAGCGTGAGCGTCCAGTTGTCTATTATCTTTGTCCGACTGGAAAGTTGGCGATTTTCAGTTCCAAAGATAATATCTTAAACGCTTAACGTTATCCATCGACAGAACAGCCGAAAAGTCAAAGCTTCGACAATCCTATGTCAATCGCAAAGATAGTGAAAAACGGCAAACCATATTGTTTACGAAGAAACATTAACAGATATAAATCAAAGATTTTTGGAAACAAAAAAAGGGCGGCCTTTTACAGCCGCCCCTCCAAGCATTCCGATTACCGGAAAGTTTCCCTAAAAATAATACGTATCCTACTTTTCAACCGTGAATTTATATATACACTCGCTGAAATACTTTTCGCCCGGACGCAGCACCACACTTGGGAAGCTCGGCTGGTTGGGAGAATCGGGATAATGTTGTGTTTCGAGACACAAAGCACCGCGATGCGGATAAATCACACCTAACTTTCCTTTATCTCCATCCTTCGTCATTGCGTTTCCGGCATAGAACTGGATACCCGGCTCGTTTGTGTACACTTCAAGGCCGATACCGCTCTTTGCAGAAACAGCCTTTGCAGCCAACACATTGATGTCGCAATTATTATTCAACACCCAGTTATGATCATAGCCTTTGCCTCTTACCAACTGATCGAACGGATCATCGATATGTGCGCCTACGGCAACAGCCGTACGCAAATCCATCGGAGTTCCTTCTACCGGATCAAGCGTGCCGGTCGGGATCAATGTTTCATCAACCGGAACATAAGTATCTGCAGCAATCATAATAGAATGATCCAAAATCTGAGAACCCGGAACACCGGAAAGGTTGAAATAGCTATGGTTCGTCAGGTTCACGACAGTCGGTTTGTCCGTTGTAGCTTCGTATTTGATATCGACGGCATTGTCATTCGTCAATGTGTATGTGACTTTCAGGTTCAGATTTCCGGGGAAACCGGCTTCACCATCTTTGGAGAGATACGTCAATTCCACACTTTGGTCATTTACCTGTTTGGCATCCCAAACAACCGTATGATAACCTTCCGGACCACCATGCAGGCAATGTCCGTTGTTATTCTGCGGAAGCTGGTACTCAACACCATCCAGCGTAAACTTGCCATTTGCAATACGGTTTCCATAACGACCGATCAACCCGCCGTAGTTATTGTTTGGATTGTCCACATACTGTTGGATATTATCGTATCCCAGGACGACATCCGTCATTTTGCCATTCTTGTCAGGAACCATAACCGATACCAGGCGCCCGCCCCAGTTTGTCACACAGGCCTCCGCACCATTCTGGTTCTTCAACACATATAATGCAGTCGGTTTTCCCTGTACTTCTGATACGAAATTAGATTTCATCAGTCCAGAAAGAGTGGCTTCCTCTTTTTTCTCAGTGCATGACAACAAAACACACATTGCCATGACAGCCATACATAGTCTCTTCATTTTCGATACTAATAAATTAATGTTTGTTAGATAGGCAACAAATATACGCTATTATTATCAAAAACAAACGATGCTGTAGAATAATGTTGCTTAATACAAATCACTTTCGTACATTTGTCTGTCATAATAGAGAAAAATGAAACAGTATTTAGAATTACTCGATCGTGTCCTCCGTGAAGGAGTCAAGAAAGAAGATCGGACAGGAACCGGTACATACAGTGTATTCGGACATCAGATGCGCTTCAACCTTGAAGACGGTTTTCCTCTGCTCACAACAAAGAAACTGCATTTGAAATCCATTATATACGAATTACTTTGGTTTCTTCAGGGCGATACAAATGCAAAATACCTGCAGGAACATGGAGTGAGGATCTGGAACGAGTGGGCAGATCCGGATGGAAACTTAGGACATATCTACGGCTTCCAATGGCGCTCATGGCCGGACTATAAAGGCGGCAATATCGATCAGATCAGTGAAGCGGTAGAGACAATCAAGCATAATCCGGATTCACGCCGTATCATCGTCAGCGCCTGGAATGTAGCAGACCTGGACAATATGAATCTGCCTCCCTGCCACGCTTTTTTCCAGTTTTATGTGGCAAACGGCCGCCTGAGCCTGCAAATGTACCAGCGCAGTGCCGATATTTTCTTAGGCGTACCTTTTAATATTGCCTCGTATGCCCTGTTATTACAGATGATGGCCCAAGTAACAGGACTGAAAGCAGGAGATTTTGTCCATACGCTTGGTGACGCACATATCTATACGAACCATCTTGAACAGGTAAAGTTGCAACTGACACGCGATCCACGGCCTCTTCCCCGGATGGAAATCAACCCGGATGTAAAAGATATATTCGGTTTCCAGTACGAGGATTTCAACCTAACGGGATACGACCCTCATCCTCATATCAAGGGAGAAGTGGCCGTATAAGAGATTTATGATTTCAGATTTATGATTCATGAACTGCATATAGTCAGACCTCATAAACCATAAACTTGAAATCATAAATCATAAATCATAAATTATAAATAATAAATCATAAATGGCAATGAGTACTATTTCAATTGTAGCAGCGATTTCCGACAACAATGCGATCGGGAAGAATCTGGGTCTGCTCTGGCACATGCCGGCAGACATGAAGCGTTTTAAAGACCTGACAACAGGACACGCCGTAATAATGGGGCGTAAAACTTTCGAATCTTTGCCAAAAGGCGGATTGCCCAACCGTAAAAATGTCGTGCTGACGACGATGCCTGAAGCAGGTTTCATCAATTGCTTTGCCTGCGAATCCATGCATGACGCACTGGATATCTGCGAAAAGGAAGAAAACATCTTCATCATCGGAGGTTCTCTGGTTTACAGACAAGGATTAGGGATTGCCGACAAGATGTATCTGACCCGTATTCACGGGGAGTTTCCGGATGCAGACGCATTTTTCCCGGTTGTCAACTGGGATCTGTGGGAAGAGGTGGAACGACAGGAATTTCCCGCCGACGAGAAAAATCCGTATCCTTACACATTCCTGACCTACGTCCGTAAAAAATAAAATTACTCCTAATTAACGGTAATTTTACAACTTTTTGCTCTTTCTTTGTATCTATATAAGAAACGGGTTCGGATTTATAATTTATGATTTATCAGTCATACTTCATAAATCCGAAATCATAAATCTGAAAGATATGAAGATAAGAGCAATTATTGTTTTAGCCCTGATCGCATGCGGAATAGTATCCACGATCTTCTACGTGAAAGCAAATCAGGTATCCACCAACGAAAAGGCTATCATAGAAGCCATCCAAACGAAAAACACTCCGGCATTGATCCAAGCGCTTATCACCCGGATGAAAAATCAACTGGAAAAAGACGTCAATACATTCCCCGAACTGATCAAAGAGGTGGAAACTTATGCCGATACATGTCCCGACTCCGCATCTGTAGCCATACTCCACTCCATGATCGCGGAGATGTATAACAACTATTATATGCAAAACCGTTGGAACGTCAACCAGCGGACCGAACTGGCAGGCTATGTTCCCGATGATATCCGGGAATGGACCTCCAATCTGTTCAGAGAAAAGATCAAACAGGAACTGACACTATCTCTCCAACCGGCTCGGTTGCTGCAACAAACACCGGTCAGCCAATATAACCTGATTCTGAAAAAAGGGAAAGACACGCCTCAACTTCGCCCTACTCTGTATGATTTCCTGGCTTTCCGGGCGATCGACATACAGCCGTCGGATAAATGGTATGAAGATGCGATCGACTTCCGCCGTACACAACCGGAGAAAAAAGCCTTATTACTGGACGAACTGGACTACTGGCAATATAAATACGACAGCCAGTCTACAAACACCAACGACTACAGAAACACGTTGGACAGTTTGTATAATGTATACGGCAAAGAGCCGTTTGCCGCCGAAATACGCATTGCCGAGATGAATCTTCTCCAACGGGAGCGTTATCAAGGCAACAAGGCTCACCAAGACTCCATCCAGGCGCTCATTTATTCGCTCTGCAAAGAAAGTATCGCGCAATATCCCAAATACGACCGCATAAACGTTTTCAAGAACCAGTTAAACGAAATGGAAATGCCGGTCCTGAATATCCAATCCGACAACAATGTGTATCCGGGTAAGGACCTTACGTTGCAAATCAAGTATGTCAACACGCCCCAGTTAGTTGTGCGCATCTACAAAAGCCTTCGCCAGCCGGAAGATGCCTGGCGGAATTACGGCAAGAACAGTAAAAGCATGCGGGGAGAGCTGGTAAAAGAGGTCACATTCAAAATGAATCTCGCCAACTCATACACCGAAGCCGATTCCACGCTGGCCATTCCGATGGACAGGTTGGGACTATACGAATATGTGATCACGGTTCCCGGCAAGCAGCTGACAGTATCCAACCGTTTCAGCGTCAGCCGCCTGGCAGCCCTCACCCGTAGCCAGACAAACAACCCGGAAGTGCTTGTCACCGACCTCGAAAGCGGCAAACCGATCGAAGGGGCAACCGTCATCTATTACAAAACCAACATGATGAACGGAACCATCCAACGCCAGGGAGAAGTCAAAACAGACCGGTTGGGGATCGCCGTCCTTCCTGTCAAAAAGAAGATCGAACACATACGTCCGGTGCTCCGCGAAGACTCCTCTTCCATCATCACAAATATATACCCTTACGGCACTTCCCGCTCCAGACAGGAAAAGGAGACAGTCGATTTGTCACTCTTTACGGACCGGGGCATCTACCGGCCGGGACAAAACGTCTTCTTCAAAGGGATCGCTTATGTAAAAGATACGGACAACCCGCATGCCGTGGCTGGACGCTCCTATACCGTCACCCTGCGGGATGCCAACTATAAAGAAGTAGCCAGCAAAGAATTCAAGACCGACCGGTTCGGTTCCTTCAACGGCGAGTTCACCATCCCGGCACAGACTTTGAGCGGGAACTTCACGCTTGTCACAGAAAGGTTTCGTACAAATATCCGGGTAGAAGAATACAAACGCCCGACTTTCAAAGTCAGTTTCCTGCCGCTCAAGGAAGAAGTGTCTTTCGGCCATCCGGTGAAGTTGACAGGCGAAGCACAAACTTTCTCCGGTATAAACTTGCAGGAAGGTGAGATAAACTGGACGATCACCCGCCGCCCGTTCTGGGCACGTTTTTATATGCCGGACCCGTTCGATTCTACATACAAGCAGGTGGCTAACGGAACGGCAAAAATTGACAATAAAGGAGACTTCACGATCTCCTTCATACCCGAACGGCCGGAAACATCAGATAAGCGCCCTGCTTTCCAGAGCTACGAAGTAACGGCAACCCTAACCGACAGCAAAGGAGAGACACAAGAGGCTAGCTATACATTCTCCGTCGGCGATACAGGTATCCTGTTGGATATCCAAATGCCTGGACAGGAAATGGAAAACGATTCCGCCAAAGCTGTGGTAACGGCCTATACCGTGAATAGGCAAAAAACATCTGCGGAAGGAAGTTACACGATTTATTCACTGTCGGACGAAAAGCCAGAAAAGGATATGTTCGGTGCAGACCGGTACAAAATCAATAAACTGGTGACTGTTGGAACTTTCATAACGGGATACGAAATATCACCTGCCGTATTCCGCGAACTTCCCGCCGGACGCTATCGCCTGGAAGTGAAATCGACCGACTCCAACGGAAAAGAAGTTTCCGCCAATCAGGATTTCATCTTGTACAACCGCCAGGATAAACGGCCACCCGTATTTATGCATACCTGGCTGGTTAATGAGCACACGACCTGTGCGCCGGGAGAAGAGGCCGCATTTATTTTCGGAACATCCGACAAAGACACACATATATTATATGAAATTTATACAGCAGACAATAAATGCACGGAACGCAAACTGATCCGGTTGAGCGATGAAAACCGGACATTCCGCATCCCGTTCAAAGAAACGGACGGGGAAGGTTTCACCGTGTCTTTCACATTTGTCAAAGACGGCAAGATGTATGTGAAACAAGTTCCGGTTCAACGCCGGCAACCGGATCGGAGATTGAATATCCAGGCAAAGACATTCCGTGACCACCTGCTGCCGGGAAGCAAGGAAAATTGGAAATTCCGTATTACGGATGCTGATTCCTTGACCGTCTCCGCTGAAGTTTTGGCTGGCATGTACGATGCTTCATTGGACAAGTTATTGCCTTTCAGCTGGTCTTTCTCTCCTAAAAGATATGTTTATCTGTATGCTCCTCGTTTTTCTGAAGGGACAGCATTCACAAACAGCAGCAGGTACGAAACAGGAGATCGGAAAAGATTGAACGTCCCACAGTTCCAATACGACCGACTCGACTGGCAGGACGTACTGAGAATCGGTTGGCAATATGAACAAAGCGAACGACGCTATGCAACCGGAGCCGTCATGAAATCAGGGACAGCACCGGCAATAACCGAAGTTCTCAACATCACCGAAGACAGTATGCCACTAGAAGAACCGGCAGTAAAAGCGTACCAGGGTGTCGCTAATATCATAGCAGAAGAAGAAGTGGAAGAAAATGGAAAACCGTTCTTCCCGAACAAACCGGTCGAACTTCGTGAAAACTTTGCCGAAACCGCATTCTTCTATCCGGCCTTAGTGACCGACGAGGCAGGCGATGTAGCGTTCAGCTTCACGATGCCCGAAAGCAACACGACTTGGAAACTGCAACTGCTGGCCCAGACGGAAGACCTGAAATACGGCTACCTGTCCCGCGAAATCATCACCAGCAAACCGTTGATGGTAACCCCTAACCTTCCGCGCTTCCTGCGCCAGGGCGATGAAGTGACCATCACGGCACAAATCAGCAACCAGTCGTCTGCCACTATGGACGGACGCGCCAGCCTGGAACTGTTCGATCCGGACAACGACCAGCCGGTGATCTGCCTCACCAAATCGCAGAAACCGTTTACACTGCCGGCCGACAGCACCACGACCGTAAGCTGGTCGTTCAAGGTTCCGGCAGCAGCGGGCGGCGTCATCGGTTGCCGTATCGTGGCCGATTCGGATAAAGGGAGTGACGGCGAACAACATTTGATTCCGGTTCTTTCGAATGAGATATTGGTAACGGAAAGTACCCCGTTCTACCTGTTCGACAAAAGCGAAGAAGTGATCCGCCTGAAAGACAGCAAAGGTATCCGGCCGTTCCGCACGACACTGGAGCTGACCGCCAACCCGATCTGGTACGCCGTACAGGCATTGCCGACCCTATCCCAACCGGAAAACGACAACGTCATTTCCTGGTTCGCCTCCTATTACAGCAATACGTTAGCAAACTACATCGCCACCGCCCACCCGCGCATCCAGCAGGTCATCAGCCAGTGGAAAGCACAGGGCGGAAATGCCTCTACGCTCTATTCCAACCTGGAAAAGAATGCAGAACTGAAAAACATCCTCCTGCAAGAAACTCCCTGGGTGTTGGAAGCGGACAATGAAACGGAACAAAAACAGCGTTTGTCCCTCCTTTTCGATCTGAACCGGGCAACCGGAGAACGGGAAACCGCCCTCCGCCATCTTCTCGACCTGCAAACGCCGGATGGAGGCTGGGGTTGGTTCAAAGGCATGTATCCGAGTCAGGAGATCACACTCTATATTCTGAAAGGGATGAGCCAACTGACGGAGTTGAATGCAGTCGAATATAACCAGCAGGAAAAAGAGATGCAGATAAAGGCCCTGACATTCGTGGACAAACAAATACAGTCCGATTATGAGGCATTACAAAAGATCAAGAACTGGCAGAAAAACGAAATTTCACCATTAGAAATCGAATATCTGTTCGTCCGCAGCAATTATCGCGACATTCCGGAGTTGGGTTCTGCCCGTGAAGCGATCCGCTACTATACGAACCTGGCGGAAAAGCAGTGGGACAAACAATCCATCCACGGCAAAGGAGAAATAGCGTGGCTCATGTGGAGAAATGGGAATAAAGAGATTGCCGGAAAGATTATCACTTGGCTGCGTAAAACAGCTTCGATCTCTCCGGACAAAGGTATGTATTGGGCTAACAACCGGAGCAGAGCAAACGCCTTTGCCTCCCCGATCGATACCCATTGCCTGTTGATGGCTCTCTTCAATGAAGTTTCGCCCGACAAACAGAAAACGGAACGGATGAAACAATGGTTGCTCAGCCAGAAGCAGACACAGAACTGGGAATCCGTCCCGGCTACGGTCAACGCTATTTATGCTTTGCTTCTGACAGGCAGCGACTGGCTGGACACAGCCAACACTTGCACCGCCCAATGGGGCAAGCAAACCTATAGCACGACAAGCGGCGAATTGGCCACCGGCTATCTAAAAGTAACCATATCGGATGAAAAAGCAACCTCATCCGAAGGAACCTCCATCTCCATCCGGAAAGAAGGCTCGGCGCCTGCATGGGGAGCTGTCTACGAGCAATATTTCCAGAACATCAACGACGTGAAGAAACAAAAAGGCATCCTGAACGTAGAAAAATTGCTATTCGTAGAAACGAATAACGGGACTGAACAACAACTTCGACCGGTCACTCCGGATGAGCCGCTCCGTGTTGGCGACAAAGTGGTCATCCGCCTCGTGGTCCGTACCGACCGCGAAATGGATTATGTCTTCCTGAAAGACCTCCGCGCCGGATGTTTTGAACCGGCAGACCAACTTTCCGGTTCTGTCTACAGGGACGGGGTCTGGTATTACCAGTCGCCGACAGATGTTTCGGAGAATTTCTTCTTCGAACGCCTGCCCCAGGGGACTTTTGTATTAGAATATGCCGTATACGTGTCACGCACTGGTGAATATGCAGGAGGAATCAGTACGATCCAATGTCTCTATGCGCCGGAATTCGTATCGCATACGGAAGGAAACATCGTCAAGGTAGATTGAGTGAGACTCCCAGCGATGGCAAGTGCACACAAATCCGGTATCCCCGACTCGCGATGGAAGCAGAATTTTATTTTTTAAAGAAACTAATTCAGTAGTAAACATTATCTTTGCATTCTAAACAATAGCTAAATAAAAAGAGAAGATGAAACAGATTATTTTTATTTTTATGGCAATCCTGCTGGCAACAGGAATAGCTTCAGCTCAAAACAAAGCTGTAATCTCGGCAGATGAAACCTCTTTCGATTTCGGAACGATCAAGGAAGCGAACGGCAATGTGTCGCACACTTTTAAAATAAAGAACTCAGGCGAAGCACCGTTGGTCTTGACACGTGTCATCGCCTCTTGCGGTTGTACGACTCCGGAATGGACAAAGGAACCGATAGCTCCGGGTAAAACTGGTGATATCAAAATCACTTATAACCCGAAAGACCGTCCAGGTCCTTTTGTCAAAACTATTTCCGTATACAGCAACGGTAAAACCGGTAGTTTTATCCTGACAATCCGGGGAGAAGTAGAATAATAACAGGAAAACCAGACGATAAAGAATGTTGAACAGAAACAAACTGGTCTTTATTCTTGCCGGTATACTGTTTGCTATAAGCGGTATACCGGCACAAAATAACGCCCGAATCAGTGCAGACGAGCTGATCTATAACTTCGGTACGATTGGGGAATCCGATGGATTGGCAAGTCACATATTTACGATCAAAAACACAGGTAACGGTCCGCTTGTCATCACGAGGATCACGGCATCCTGCGGTTGCACGCAGCCCGAATGGACCAAAGAGCCCATCGCTCCGGGAAAGACCGGAGAAGTAAAAGTAACCTACAACCCCAAAGGACGTCCCGGCCCTTTCTACAAGACCATAGCCATTTACAGTAACGGCAAAAAAGGCAGCTTCTCCTTGGGTATCAAAGGAAACGTTACTCCTAAAGAGGCTCAACCCATACTGATTTATCCTTACAGTATCGGCGACTTGAAGTTGCAAACCAAGAATGTCCTCTATAGCACAGTCCGTCCGGAAGAAACATTGGGAGAGAAGATCAACATAATCAATGAAGGAAAGACATCTCTGAACATCCATTTAGGAAAGACACCCCATTACCTGAACATCATAGCCAATCCGGCTAAACTGGCTCCGGGTGAAACAGGCGAAATATCCATCCTTATAAATGCGAAAGAGGCTAAGCGGAAAGGCCGTGTGACTGCCGAAATCCCGTTGACAGTCGAAAGTGTCGGCCAGAAAAAGGGAACGGAAAGCCATTTGCACATTGCAGCCAATATCATAGACGACTTCAGCAAACTGACTGTCTCGGAAAAGGCGAAAGCTCCGGTAGCCCAGCTATCCGGAACCTTGCTCGACTTCGGCAAACTACCTGACAAAAGCAGTTTCATCCCACTGGTTGGCGGTCGGGTGAGCGGCACGATCGAAATTACCAACTCAGGAAAATCACCGCTTGTCATCTATAGTGTGACCTGCGAAGACGAACGCGTAGCTGTTTCCGGTGGCAAAAGAGAAATAAAACCGGGTATGACAGCCACTTTCAAAGTGACGGTCCGCCCGAAAGAGATAAAGACAAAACTGGAAACCCTCATCAATTTCGTATGCAACGACCCGAACGGTCCGGTACGGCTTGTGAAGGTGACAGCCAATAAATAACCAGGTGAAAGTTGAAAGGTGAAAGTTAAAACAGCTTCCTCTTCCACCTTTCAACCTTCACCTTTCAACTTTCAACTAAATTATGGAACATCCCGAAAACGACGATCTGTACAAAGGATTAAAGGTGAACAAGGGAGTAGCCGATGTACCGACCGTAAATCCTTATCTGAAAAAAAGGATTCAACGTAAAGAATATACGCCTGCCGAATTTGTGGAAGGTATCCTGAAAGGAAACATTACGATCCTCAGCCAGGCGGTAACACTGGTGGAAAGCTCCAAATACGAACACCAGCAAGTGGCACAGGAAATTATCGAAAAATGCCTGCCGCATGCAGGAAAGTCTGTCCGTATCGGCATCACCGGAGTACCGGGAGCAGGTAAGAGCACCTCGATCGATGCGTTCGGCATGCACTTGATAGGGCAAGGACGTAAACTGGCTGTGCTGGCAATCGACCCCAGCAGCGAACGCTCGAAAGGCAGCATCCTCGGCGACAAAACCCGTATGGAGGCCTTGTCCCGTGAAAAGAACGCTTTCATCCGTCCTTCGCCATCAGCAGGTTCCTTAGGTGGCGTTGCTCGTAAAACACGTGAAACGATCGTTCTTTGCGAAGCTGCCGGATTCGATACGGTATTTGTCGAAACGGTCGGTGTCGGACAGAGCGAGACGGCTGTCCACTCGATGGTCGATTTCTTCCTGTTGATCCAACTTGCCGGTACTGGAGACGAATTGCAAGGCATCAAGCGCGGGATCATGGAGATGGCGGACGGGATCATCATCAATAAGGCGGATGGTGACAACCTCGAAAAAGCAAAACTGGCAGCGGCGCAATTCCGCAACGCCTTGCACCTGTTTCCGGCCCCCGAATCCGGTTGGAGCCCGAAAGTATTGACTTATTCCGGTTATTACAATTTGGGGATTAAAGAAATCTGGGATATGGTCGGAGAATATATGGAATTCACTCAAAAGAACGGCTACTTCAACTACAAGCGCAACGAACAAGCCAAATATTGGATGTACGAAAGTATCAACGATACACTCCGCGAAACGTTCTACCATAATCCGGCGGTAGAAAAAATGTTGAACTTCACGGAGCAGCAGGTATTGAATAACGAGATCAGTTCGTTCGTTGCAGCCAAACGGATGATGGACCTGTTCTTGGAAAATCTGTCTGCAAAGAAATAAATAAATGGAAAAGAAAAAACTTATACTGCTATTACTAAGTTGCGCGGTAATCACGGAGGCTCATGCAGCCTATCAAGGCCGCGTGTATGTAGACTCCAACCGGAACGGAATCTACGACAAAGGAGAGAAAGTCTTAAAAGGCATCCGGGTTTCCGACGGGTTGAACGTTGTCAAAACGAATGCCGAAGGAGTATATGCACTTCCCGGACACGAACGGGAACGATTTATCTTCATCACCACTCCTTCCGGCTATAGGACAGACAATCAATATTACCGGCGTATCAACGGCACAGGGCAAACATACGATTTCGGCCTGCAACCCTGGAAAGGACGCATCAAGCCAAATGGCAGTCACAGGTTCATCCATATTTCCGATACCGAGATATTCAATACGGAAAACCAAGAAGACTGGGCGAATAACATCCGGGATTATGCGGCTAACGAGAATATCGCATTTATCATCCATACCGGTGATATCTGCTATGAAAATGGATTGAAGAACCATATCCATCTGATGAACACGTCAAACATGGACTGCCCGATGTTCTACTGCATCGGTAACCATGACCTTGTAAAAGGGAAATATGGAGAAGAGGTTTTTGAAAATGTTTACGGTCCGGTTTATTATTCCTTCGACTTCGGAAATGTCCACTACATCGTTACACCAATGGCAGGAGGAGATCATCAGCCCGGCTATACAAAAGAAGACGTATACCGCTGGTTAAAGAATGACCTGGCGCAAGTACCGACAGGAAAACCGGTCATCGTCTTTAACCATGACCTGCTGACTTCCGGGAACGAGTTTGTTTTCGGTATCGACGATAACGAGAAGATTAACCTGAACGAACATAACCTGAAAGCATGGCTGTACGGCCATTGGCATAATCATTTCGTGCGGAAACAAGGAGATGTCCTGACAATCTCGACCGCAACACTCGACAAAGGGGGAATCGACCACTCGACTTCCGCTTTCCGTGTGGTAGACGTGGATCGGAAAGGAGATGTCCAGACTATGCTCCGCTATACCTATATAAACAAGTCCATCGAAACCGCCTCTATCGCGAATGATGCATGTGCAATGACATCAGACGGAAAGATTCCGGTATTGGTCAACACCTACAATGCGGTTGCTCCTGCCATACGTGTCACTTACAGTTGCGTCGTAGACGGCAATACTGTCCTACCGGAAACACAGCTTACTCAAAATACAGACTGGAATTGGTCCGGAATGGCCAAACTCCCGGCAGACTGTAAAGGCAAACGGATTTTCATTACAGCCAAAGCGTTGTTCAACAATGGGGAAACAGCAATCAGCCGTTCCTCATTCGTATACCAACCGGAAGAGATTGGCAAAACTCCCCGACTGGCATGGACCCGTAACGTAAATGCCAACCTGTATTTCTCTTCTCCGGTCGTTGCCGGCGGTAAAGTGTACGTCGCTTCTCTCGATGAAGATTTGAAGGGAGAAGGTGCAATCTTCGCTCTGGATGCAAAGACTGGTGAATTACAATGGAGGTATCCGGTTCGCAACTCCATCAAAAACACGATTGCCGTAGACGAAGGAACCGTCTTCGCACAAGATGCGGAAGGTTATTTATACGCCATCGACTCACAGACCGGCAGACTAAAATGGGACAAAAAGATGGATGTCGCCGGCCTTTCTGTCCTTGTGGACGGGCTGACAGCCGCCAATGGCATTGTCTATGCCGGAAGTGGAAAGGCATTCGGAGCATACAACGGTAAAACGGGTGACGCAGTCTGGCTGAACAAAGGCTGGCCGCAAGGAGAAGCCACGACATCGACTCCTCTGCTGACAAACGGAGTAGTTATTTCAGGCGCCAACTGGCGAGGCTTCTACGGCAACGACGCACAAACGGGAGAGTTGCTTTGGAAACTCGATAAAGACGGAATCACGGATAGAGGCGCAACACCGGCATATGCCGGTAATCTGCTTTATGTTACTTCGCGCCAGTCTTTATTTATCATCGACTGCCATTCGGGGGAAGTCATTGTCCGTAAAGAGTTACCATTCAATGTTCAAGTCAATTCGACCCCGTTGGTCACGGATAAACTGATTGTTTTCGGGACGCAGACTGATGGCCTGGTCGCACTCGACCGTGAGACATTCGAGGTCAGATGGAAAGCCCGGACATCTCCAGCTCTGGTTTATACGGCTCCCTATTCCCGCCATCCGGCTGCCACGGTCGAAACGAGCCCCCTACTCATCGGAGATACGATTTACTTCGGAGCATCCGACGGCATCATCTATGGCATAGATAAGGAAAGCGGGCAAACGACATGGAAACATAAAACGGGAGCTCCGCTATTCTCCACCCTGTCAACAAACGGCAGCATGATCTTCGCAACCGATTTCGGAGGCAATGTCTATGCTTTCAAATGCAACGAGTAAACAGAGCTGAACTCTATATGCAAAAAGCCCCGCGAATGAAAAATATCCGCGGGGCTTTTCATATACTTGCCAATAACAGATCAAATAGAAGAAATACGAAGCGTATTCAACAAATCACGATTGATCGGTTTGTCGTTCTTGATCGCTTTGGAGAAAGGAACGTAAACGATCTCATCATTCTGGATACCCATCATCACGTTACGCTGGTCATCCAACAACGCGTCGACGGCAGCCACTCCCATCCGGGTTGCCAAGATACGGTCTTGTGCAGTCGGTGAACCACCGCGCTGCAAGTGTCCCAAAATCGAAACACGTACGTCAAACTGCGGATATTCCTTCTTTACACGTTCAGCCACGCCCATCGCACCACCGGTCACCTCACTTTCCGCAACAAGGACGATACTGCTGTTCTTGGACTTACGGAAACCCGTTTCGATCATCTCGGCCAGCTGGTCTTTCTCCATCGATATCTCCGGAATGATAGCCGCTTCGGCTCCCGATGCAATCGCTCCGTTAAGAGCCAGGAATCCGGCATCACGCCCCATCACTTCGATAAAGAACAGACGATCATGGGAGGTTGCCGTGTCACGGATTTTATCGACACATTCCATGATCGTATTCAAAGCCGTGTCGTAGCCGATCGTGATATCCGTGCCATACAGGTCATTATCAATCGTACCAGGCAGGCCGACAATCGGATAATTGAACTCCTGTGCAAAGATGCGGGCCCCCGTCAGCGTTCCGTCACCACCAATGGCGACCAAAGCATCGATGCCATGCTCCATCAGTTTGTCGTAAGCCTGCTTACGGCCTTCCGGCGTCTTGAATTCCGCACAACGGGCCGTCTTCAGGATAGTACCGCCACGCTGAATAATATTACTTACATTCTGAGTCTTGAAATCTTCAATTTCGTCGGTTATCAAACCCTTGTATCCACGATAGATACCCTTAACGGACATTCCGTTATAAATAGCGGAACGTGTCACTGCGCGAATGGCAGCGTTCATTCCGGGAGCATCACCTCCGGACGTTAAAATGCCAATACACTTAACTGTAGACATAGCGTCTTATATTTTATATGTTCGCGGCAAAAGTAATAATTATTTGCCAAAAACCTGTCTATTTTCCAAAACTTCATCAAATCTTAACCCCAAAAGTCAACGGCTGGCATTCAATTCACGAATACGCACAGCCACCTCTTCCATCAGCCACTTCGGAGTGGATGTAGCCCCGCACACTCCGACACTCCCTACATCTTCAGGCAACGGCTCGGTAATCTCCTTTACCTCCGAGATAAAGACCGTGTTCGGGTTTGCCTTCCGACATTCCTCCAGCAGCATCTTGCCATTTGAACTCTTCTTTCCGGCAACGAAATACACCCAATCATGCTTGGAAGCAAACGCCTTGATGTTCGGTAAACGGTTGGCCACCTGGCGGCAGATCGTATCGAAATACTCGAATTGCACCCCATCTGCAATACGCCGCCGGATCTCAGCCACGACTTCACGAAACCCGTCAAGCGACTTGGTCGTTTGCGAGAAGAGACAGATATTCCGGCTAAAATCCAACCGTCCGAGGTCCTGTACCTTCTCGATAACGATGGCCGTCCCTTCCGTTTGCCCGACCAGACCATTTACTTCGGCATGCCCTTTCTTTCCATAGATCACGACCTGCGTATGGCTATCGCGCGTAGCCACGTAGCATTTATGAATCTTACGTTGTAACTGGAGCACCACCGGACAGGTCGCATCCACGATCGTGATGTTGTTCCGCCGGGCGATCTCGTAGGTCGAAGGCGGTTCCCCATGCGCCCGAAGCAACACCTTTTCTCCCTTCAAACGGGTAAACTCGTCGTGCCCGATCGTCCGCAGCCCCGACTTTTCCAACCGTTCCACTTCCAAGCTGTTGTGCACGATATCTCCGAGGCAATACAACGTATTCGTATTTTTCAGTTCGCGTTCTGCACTCTCGATAGCCGTTACCACGCCGAAACAAAAGCCGGAACCCTTATCTATCTCGACTTCTATCATGGCTAGTCTGATGTAACGACCTTTTCATACTGTTCCAAGAGCCAAGCCTTCTGCTCGGCAATCGTCAAATGCGAGTTATCCAGTTCCAGCGCATCATCAGCTTTACGAAGCGGACTCTCTACACGAGTCATATCGATATGGTCACGCGTCTTCACATTTTCAAGGACTTCCTCAAAAGAAGCAACCTCGCCTTTGGCTTTCAGTTCGTCCAAACGCCGTTGGGCACGCACTTCCGGGCTGGCTGTCACATAAATCTTCAGTTCCGCATCCGGAAAGACAACTGTACCAATATCGCGACCGTCCATCACGATCCCTTTCGCCTTCCCCATTTCCTGTTGCTTGGCGACCATTGCACGACGTACAAAACCTAAAGCCGCAATCGGACTCACGCGGTTGGCCACTTCCATCCCCCGTATTTCTTTCTCCACTTTCACACCGTTCAGATAGGTATCCGGACGTCCGGTTTCCGGGTTAAAGCGGAAAGAGATATCGATATCGTTCATGCCATCCTGCAACTTCTGTTCGTCAATACCGCCACTTGTAAAGAAACCGTGCTGCAAACTGTACAAAGTGACAGCCCGGTACATCGCCCCTGTATCGATATAGGTATATCCCAGTTCCCTTGCCAAATCTTTTGCCATCGTGCTCTTCCCGGTAGAAGAGACACCGTCTATCGCTATAATTATCTTTTTCATCACTACATATATTAATGTAAAGGAAATGCAAATATACAACAGTTTATCGCTCCCTTCCTTATAAATTATCCTATTCATCCTTATATTTTATTGTTTTCCATATAATCCGGAAACCGTTCGCAACCAAGCGGACGATCTATGAGATACGACAATGAAGCCAACAGATCAGTAATCCATTGGCAAAAGATCCTATCGTAAAGGAGAACGAAAAACCGAATTTACTTAGAAATCGCTGATCGTAGTGGAGATGCTCAGCATCATGGAAAGAGCTGAAGGATGGTATTTGGCTACGGAAACACCGATGTCGAACATCTTGATCCGCACACCGGCACCACCGGAAAAACCGGCAAGAGCGTTACCTCCCTGCAATTTCATGTCCAACGCCGTCTTGGGGTTATACCCGATACCGAGCCAGAAGTTGTCGGAAGGGATATAGTCGACACCGATCACCAGATGCTTCACAAAAGACTTGAAAAAATTATCTCCTGTATACTCCCTGTCGTAATCGTCTACATACTCAACCTTCCATTTCGTCAGATACTGTGCAGTCAGCGACAAACGGATCGGCGCATGGGCCATCTGTTTGGTGATCCCCAGCTGGATATCCCAGGGCATCTTCTGGCGCTCATCTTCATAGGCTTTCAATTGGGCTCCGATATTTTTAAAAGCAAAACCGAAAGAAAATCCTTTTTCGGAATCATAATAACTCAAACCGGCATCGACCACCATGCCGATCGAAGTATAATCGCCGATACCCGAATATAAAAACTTCAACGAAGCTCCGCCACGCCAGCGCTCGGAAAGGTCATACGAGAAGAAACCGTTCATACTGATGTCCTTTGCCGTAAAATCTCCCGTCGGAAGACCTTCTTCCGACATTCCCCGTATCTTTCCCTGACTGAAGAACGAGGCTCCCACACCCCAAGCTCCTTTTTCTTTATACGCCTTGGTAAAAAGAGCGCTCCCGACATTGATATCCGATATATAGTTCAGGTAATTCAGATTAACCATCTGGTCCATCTCGGCTCCCAATAAAGCCGGGTTATGAAAAATCAGGGAAGGATCCCGTTCAACCAGAGACATCGTATTGCCTCCCAACGCATTGGCTCTTGCCGAAGAAGGATAGCGAAGAAAAGTATATCCGGTGTCGCCGGTTTGCGCGACAACAGCCCGTAACAAGAAGGAAAAGAAGAATATAAATAGAATATTTCTCATATTTCTCTGGTAAAATGCATACAAAGATAAATAAAACGGGAACATACACCCCACTTACAGAAACGGGAAAAAGCCGAAAAAGGTATATTGGGAACTATTATTTTTATTCTCAGTCAAAAAAAAAGTAAAAATAGCGTATATTTAATACGAATTGTTCGGATTTAAAAAATAACTCCGTATATTTGTCGCAGAAGAAAAACACATCTTTAAACACTAAGAGATATGGAAGTTAAGAAATCACCAAAAGCGGACCTGGAAAAAGGTAAGACGATGGGTATCCTGATGGGTATGATCGTCGGACTTGCAGTACTGTTCGTGGGCTTCGAATGGAGCGACCGTGAAATCACAATTGTCCAGAGTGAGGGCGTTGCTGATATCATCGCGGAAGAAGAAGTTGAAATCACGAGACCGGAGGACACTCCTCCCCCTCCTCCACCACCTCCCGCACCTGCTGTGGCAGAAGTATTGAACGTTGTAGAAGATGACGTCAAGTTGGACGATGTAGACATCGTTTCTTCGGAAGACGACGCTACTACGGCACAAGTTGAAGCTTATACTCCTCCTGCAGTAGTTGAAGAAGAAGAGGAATCCTCACAGCAGATCTTTACTGTTGTAGAAACAATGCCTGAATTCCCCGGCGGACAAGGTGCTTTGTTACAATACTTGGCAAAATCAATCAAATATCCGGTTATTGCTCAGGAAAACGGTATCCAGGGTCGTGTATCCTGCTCGTTTGTGGTTAACAAAGACGGTTCTATCGTAGACGCAGAAGTTATCCGTGGTGTTGACCCGTCACTGGATAAAGAGGCTCTCCGTGTGATCAACAGCATGCCGAAATGGTCACCGGGTAAACAGAGAGGTAAACCCGTACGTGTTAAATACACAGTGCCTGTTACATTCAGACTGCAATAATAACATGTAAATAGTACGAAAAGGCTGCTTCTATCGCAGCCTTTTTTATTTAAACAAATAATCATCTATGTTCGCTTTCAATGATATCCTACAGAAAATAGAGCAGGAAATTACCCGACTCCAATTCACCTATCCGCCCAAAAGTTTATACGACCCGATCGAGTATATACTTTCACTCGGTGGAAAAAGAATCCGTCCGGCACTCGTACTGATGGCATGTAACTTATATAAGGAAAACGTAGATACAGCCGTCAAGCCGGCTTTAGGACTTGAAGTATTCCATAACTTCACCCTTCTGCACGACGATCTGATGGACGATGCCGATAAAAGAAGAAACAAACCGACCGTCCATAAAGTATGGAATGCCAACACCGCCATCCTCTCCGGCGACGCCATGCTGATCGCAGCCTATCAACTGATCGGCGAAACGAAATCCGAATCATTAAAAGAAATATTGGACCTGTTCACCCGTACAGCGCTTGAAATATGCGGCGGACAGCAGTATGACATGGAGTTCGAATCGAGAACCGATGTAACGGAAGAGGAATACATTGAAATGATCCGACTGAAAACGGCCGTATTGCTAGCCTGCGCCCTGAAAATGGGAGCCATTATGGGGAACGCCCCGAAAGCCGATACCGAAACGCTGTATCAGTTCGGTATCAACATCGGACTGGCCTTCCAGTTGCAGGATGACCTGTTGGACGTTTACGGAGACACAGCCACCTTCGGCAAAAATATTGGAGGAGACATACTCTGCAACAAAAAGACATTCATGCTGATCAACGCTTTACGCCTTGCTTCGGATACTCAAAAAGCGGAACTGAACAGCTGGATAGGTAAAAAGACATTCGATCCGGCAGAGAAAATCGCCGCCGTAACAGACATCTATGACCAATTGCGGTTAAAAGAGTTGTCCGAAGAAAAAATACACGCATATTATAATCAGGCAATGAACTGCCTAACCTCATTAAACGTAGCTCCCGAAAGGCTAAACATACTGAAAGAAGTCAGCGCCCGTTTAATGAACCGCCAGTCTTAAAATGAAACTGATCGACACACACAACCATCTGTACTTAGAGGATTTTGATCCGGAACAGGATCAACTGGCCACTATCGCGAAAGAGTCGGGCATAGACACCCTGCTACTTCCGAATGTCGACACGAGCACCATCAGGCGGATGCATGACTTATGCGACCGTCATCCGGATTTCGCCTATCCGATGATGGGACTGCATCCGACCAGCGTTGACGAGCATTATGCAAAGAACCTGAAGGAGACAGAGTCATGGCTCGGCAGACGTGTTTATTGCGGAATCGGGGAAATAGGTATAGACCTGTATTGGGACAAAACATACCTGAAGGAGCAGAAAGAAGTATTCGAGGAACAGCTCAGATGGAGCATCGACCTCAACCTGCCGGTCGCCATTCATACCCGCGAAGCATACCCGGAAGTTTTCGATTCTTTATATAAGGTAGGAGCCGACACGCTCACCGGAGTCTTTCATAGTTTTACCGGTAATGAAACCGAATTGGAAGAGATTAAAAAATTAAATAATTTCAAAATCGGGATAAATGGAGTCATTACATTTAAAAACTCCAGGCTGTCGGAAATCATCCGGCAGACAGACATCCGAAAAATAGTATTGGAAACAGACGCCCCCTATCTCGCTCCTGTTCCCTACAGGGGGAAAAGGAACGAGCCGGCCTATATCTGGAAAACGGCTGAAAAAGTAGCCCAGACCTATGGACTGACACTTGAAGAGACCGTTGAAACAACACGGATAAATGCTCTAAAACTATTTAAAATCGAGAATAAACCAATATCGTGAGATATTTTCGCGCGTATTCAAAATTTATCCGCCAGATATTGTGTATATGTCAGGCAAAAACTATAGATTTGTGCACTGAAACGTTTGGATATGCGATTTTTTTCGTATTTTGCACCCGTTTTAGAGAAGCGGTAGCTCGTTTTTGGAGAGATGCTCGAGTGGTTGAAGAGGCACGCCTGGAAAGCGTGTAAACCCCTAAAGGGTTTCGCGGGTTCGAATCCCGCTCTCTCCGCTTTAAGATACCATGACGATTATTAATAACAAAAAATAAAAACAAATAAGAGAATTATTAATCTTAAAAATTAAACACACAATGAAAAAGTATTTTGCAAAAACGTTCATGAGTTTATGTGCTCTTGGAATCTCTTCTGTAGCGTTCGCGCAAGAAGCTACCGAAACCGCTGTTGAAGGTGGCATGTACCAGGCTTTGAAGACTAAGTTTATCGAAGGTGGTGCTGACTTCATGAGTTTGGTTGCCATCGCATTGATTTTCGGTTTGGCTTTCTGCTTGGAAAGAATCATTTACTTGAACTTGGCTGAAACTAACTCCAGCAAATTGCTGAAAAGTATTGAAGATGCCTTGGATAAAGGTGATGTAGAAGGTGCAAAAGCTATCGCTCGTGATACAAGAGGTCCTATCGCATCTATCGCTTATCAGGGTTTGATGAGAATCGACCAGGGTATTGATGTTGTTGAAAAATCCATTGTTTCTTATGGTGGTGTTCAGGGTGGTCTTTTGGAAAAGAACATGTCTTGGATTACATTGTTTATCGCAATGGCTCCGTCATTAGGATTCTTGGGAACTGTAGTAGGTATGGTTATGGCGTTCGATAAAATCGAACAGGTTGGTGATATCAGCCCGACGGTTGTAGCAGGTGGTATGAAAGTGGCCTTGATCACAACAGTAGGTGGTTTGGTTGTAGCATTGATTCTTCAGGTATTCTATAACTATTTGTTGAGCAAACTGGAAGCTATCTTGAACCAGATGGAAGACGCTTCTATCACTTTGCTGGATATGGTTATCAAATACAACCTTAAATTCAAAAAATAATTAGACTTATGGCAGTTACTAAAATAAGAAAAATGTCCAGTTGGACATTGCTGGTAGTTTCACTTATCAGCATTGTCGTACTGGGTATGTTCTTCGGCGGAGGCATTACGAATCCGGGAGAAGAAATGAAAGAATATGTATACACCGGCCTGTTATTGAACTGGACAACCGGATTGTTCTTTGTTACAATCGTTTGTATGGTGTTATTTGCAATTTGGCAGTTTGTCAATTTGTTAAAAGTCAATCCTAAATCGGCTGTCGCAGCTTTAGGTGTGGTAGTTGCATTCGTTGCAATGCTATTCATTACCTACTCTATCGGTGATGGAACCCCGTTGCAGGGCCTGAATGCTGATTCGCAGAAGTATAATACAGAAGGCTGGTTGAAGATTACGGATATGTGGATCAATTCTTCCATAGTTTTAATGGTCTTGATCATCATAGCTGTAGTAGCAGGAAGCGCAAAGAAAATGCTGAACAGATAATTAGTAATAACGAATCGATAAAACAAAAAGCTATATGGCAAGAAAAAAGAGAAAAGTGCCTGCAATGAATGCGACTTCTTCAGCCGATATTGCTTTCATGTTGCTTATCTTCTTCCTTATTACTACATCCATGGATACAGATAAAGGTTTGGCAAGACGTTTGCCGCCTCCTGTTCCTAAAGATCAAAAGAAGAATGAACAAGTTGATGTAAACAAGAGAAATTTGGTTGTCGTGCTGATCAACAGCAGTAACCAAATCCTCTTTAACGGTGAACCTACCGACATCAAGCAACTGAAAGATAAGGTAAAAGAGTTCATTGACAATCCGTATAATGACGCCAACAAACCTGAAAAGGTAGAAGAGGATGTTGAATTTTTCGGAAAAGTAATGACTGCTAAAAAACACGTTATTTCCTTACAGAATGACCGTGGTACCGAATATCAGGCTTACATTAGCGTTCAAAATGAATTGGCTAAAGCATACAATGAACTGCGTGATGTTGTTTCTAGAAAAAAATTCGGAAAAGCATTCGCAGATCTGGATGAAGAACAACAAAAGGCTGTGCAGCAGATTTATCCGCAAAAGATTTCTGAAGCAGAACCTAAAAATTATGGAGATAAGAAGTAATGGGAAAGTTTAGTAAAGCGGGCGGACGTGAAATGCCCGAATTGAATACGTCATCATTACCTGACTTGGTGTTCGCTTTCTTGTTCTTCATCATGATGGTAACATCTATGCGTGAAGTGACATTGATGGTGCAATTCCGCGCTCCACAGGCTACTGAACTTCAGAAGCTGGAAAAGAAATCGTTGGTTACATTCATCTATGTAGGAAAGCCCAATCAGGAGTATCAAGGAAAGATGGGTACTGAAGCCCGCTTGCAGTTGAACGACAAGTTCGCTGAAGTATCGGAGATTCAGGACTACATCGCTCAGGAAAAGTCCAGTATGAAAGAAGAAGACCAGCCGTTTATGACAGTATCCATCAAGGCTGATAAAGAAACCAAGATGGGTCTGATCACAGACGTTAAGCAGGCGCTTCGTGAAGCATACGCATTGAAGATTAGTTATTCTGCCCGTCAGGCGGCTGATTAATCTCCTGATATACAAAATAAAAAAGGCGAGGTTTCTAACCCCGCCTTTTTTATTTTCTTTTAGTCACCGATCAGGCTCCTTTGCTTCACCCGTATTCGAACCTCTTGATTATCATATTATACAAGGGTGAAGCCAGACATCCGAACTACCTTCACCTCAAAACTTTGCCTTCACCTTGCCTCGTCCTGATTTGGGTAGGCCTTACCATCCTGTTTCATGTCTATAACTATACATTGAAATGAAAGATAAAGAGGAGACAATCTCCAATAATAAATAGACACACAGCTATTTACGGCAATAGCTACCGCCTCTTTTCTTTTCGCCCTTAGTCGAAAAGGTTTTTGACCTTAGCCGAAAAGGCTTTTGACCAAGGGCGAAAGCACATTCGACTAAGGGCAAAAGCTCTATGACCGGACTGCTTGACAATAGAAATAGGGTTACTGTCACTTAAACAAAACCTTCCGGATCCGACTAACCCCTCAGATGAAGGCAAACATAAGCGGTGAAGCCACTTTCACTACTTGCCTTCACCCATCAACATCCTTACAATCAAACCATTGAATACATTGATAAGACTATTCCCGTATTATGGCGAAAAAACAAAAAGACGAAGCGCAGAATGATCACCGGGTGAGCCCATCTTTCACTCCATACACATTCTTATGAAGACAATTCTTCACCTGCTCGAAAGAATGCTCCAGATCAACATCGCCATATGTCATAAGCCGCATCTCCAGCCATTCTCCACCTTCCCGGTAAGGAGGCTGATGATAAACCTGATTGTCCAGTTCAAAGCCCAAACGTTCATAAAAGCCAATCCTGCGCTTGCTCATCTCATCAGTAGGCATTTCGACTTCCAGAACAACCGGAGTACCGCAGAAGATCAGAAATTGCTTCATTGCCTCAGCCCCTATTCCTCCATTACGGGCCGCCGGATCAATTGCAAAATGCTCCACATAAGTATAACCGTCAAAAAGCCAGCCGGTGATGAAGCCGACATACCGGGATTCTTTTGATAAAGCATATACGATAAACCGGGATTCGTCTCTAACCAGATTGCGGACAAGCGAAAAGTCACGGCGTTCCACTTCCGGAAAAGATTCTGTGTATGTTCTCTCTATCAGATCCAATACCGGATCAGAAAAGTCTTTTACAGACCTACATGCTACTACTGATTGTAAACTCATAAAACCATAAAATTGAAGATTATTACTACTAAAGGAACTTACAAACTAAAATATTCCACTAAAAAATAGAGGTTAATCATTAGAGATTATTTATATTTGTATTAAGATTGTAAGAACTGATTTATACAGATATACAAATATATAAAAATTATGGCACACCATCAACTGGATGAACTTGACGAGAAGATATTAAAACTAATCATAGGCAATGCCCGTATGCCTTTCCTCGAAGTTGCGCGGGAGTGTAATGTATCGGGTGCAGCAATACACCAACGTATACAGAAACTTACCAACCTGGGTGTAATCAAAGGGTCTGAATTTATCGTCGACAACACAAAAGTAGGCTATGAAACTTGTGCATACATGGGCCTGTTCCTCAAATCTCCCGGACAGTTTCCATCGGTGACGGAAGCTCTGAAGGAAATCTCGGAGGTGGTTGAATGTCACTACACGACTGGACAATATGATTTATTCATAAAGATATATGCAAAGAATAACCAGCATTTGCTAAGCATTATCCATAATAAGCTTCAACCGTTAGGCCTTGCCCGAACCGAATCGCTGATCTCTTTCAAGGAAGCGTTCAAGCGGCAGATCCCAATCGACTTGGAAGATGAAGATTAAATAAAAAACTCCGCATAGTCCTCTGAACGTTCTATGCGGAGTTTTGATTTTTCAATTCTATGCGAAATTAGAAATCGGCATTCTTCGGTGTACGTGGGAAAGGAATCACGTCGCGAATATTTGTCATACCTGTCACAAACAACAGCAGACGTTCGAAGCCCAAACCAAAACCGGAATGAGGAACCGTACCGAAGCGGCGAGTATCCAAATACCACCACATATCCTTCATCGGAATCCCCATTTCATTGATTCGGTTCAACAGTTTGTCATAATCGGCTTCACGCTCGGAACCACCGATAATTTCACCGATTTTCGGGAACAACACATCCATCGCACGAACCGTCTTGCCGTCCTCATTCTGCTTCATATAGAAAGCTTTGATCTCTTTCGGATAGTCAGTCAGGATTACCGGACGTTTGAAATGCTCTTCAACCAGGAAACGTTCATGCTCAGAAGCCAGGTCGACACCCCAATATACCGGGAACTCGAACGTGTGGCCTTTAGCAACGGCCTCTTCCAGAATCTTGATTCCTTCCGTATAAGACAAACGGACGAAATCGTCTTTCAACACTCCCTGCAAACGTTCGATCAAACCCTTATCGAACATATCGTTCAAGAATCTGATATCATCCATACAATTGTCCAAAGCCCATTGTACACAATACTTGATGAACTCTTCCGCCAACTGCATATTGTCCAGGATATCATTGAAAGCCACTTCCGGCTCGATCATCCAGAACTCAGCCAAGTGGCGCGGCGTATTGGAGTTTTCCGCACGGAAAGTCGGACCGAATGTATAAATCTGTCCCAAAGCCGTAGCCGCCAATTCACCTTCCAACTGTCCGGAAACGGTCAGGCTCGCCTGTTTACCGAAGAAATCGTTATCATAAACGATAGATCCGTTTTCATCCTTCTTCAGATCATAGAGGTTCATGGTCGTCACCTGGAACATCTGACCCGCACCTTCACAATCGGAAGCTGTGATCAACGGTGTATGGAAATAGAAGAACCCTCTGTCATGGAAAAATTTATGAATGGCATAAGCCATGTTATGACGAATACGGAACACCGCTCCGAATGTATTCGTACGTGGACGGAGATGAGCGATCTCACGTAAGAACTCCATCGAATGGCCTTTTTTCTGCAAAGGATAAGTATTCGGATCGGCAGAACCGTAAATTTCTATTTCAGTAGCCTGGATCTCCACATTCTGGCCTTTTCCCTGCGACTGCACCAACGTACCGTTTACACTGATACTCGCACCTGTCGTTATCGGCTTCAGAAATTCTTCGCCCAGCTTGTCCACGTCTACAACGATCTGAACATTATTTATTGTAGAACCGTCATTCAAGGCTATGAAACTAACCTGTTTACTACCACGGCGGGTACGGACCCATCCTTTCACGTTAACGGTCGTACCGAAAGCTTCGCTTTTCAGTACGTCTACAATTTTTGTTCTTTTAATTGCTTCCATGTTTATATTTTTATTCTTAGGTAATCAAAACAAGTTAGCCGGCTTTTCCAACCGGCTAAACTCTATATTATTCGAAAGCCCCCATGCGGAGCGCGTTCACCTCACGTTCGTTCAGATAACGCCACTTTCCACGTCCAAGGTTCTTTTTTGTAAGACCGGCAAAATATACACGATCCAGTTTAACCACGTGATAGCCCAGTGATTCGAAAATACGACGGACGATACGGTTACGTCCTGAGTGAATTTCGATACCGACCTGGCTCTTATCATCTTCGCTTGCATAACTGATGGCATCAGCATGGATTTCTCCGTCTTCAAGCTCTAATCCGTTAGCGATCTTTTCCATATCTTCGATAGATACGTTCTTATCCAACCATACATGGTAGATTTTCTTCTTCTTGAAAGAAGGATGCGTCAGCTTGGAAGCCAGATCGCCATCGTTCGTCAGCAACAGTACACCTGTCGTATTACGGTCCAGACGTCCCACCGGATAAATTCGTTCCTGGCAAGCGTTCTTTACCAAATCCATGACAGTCAGACGTTCCTGAGGGTCATCGGAAGTTGTCACACAATTCTTCGGCTTATTCAGGACGATATACACTTTACTCTCGATCTGAACCGGCTGGTCTTTGAACAACACCGTGTCCTGACGGGTAATCTTCGTTCCCAATTCAGTTACAACCTGACCATTTACCTGAACAACTCCTTCCTGGATAAATTCATCCGCCTCGCGACGAGAACAAACGCCTGCATTGGACAAGAACTTATTCAAGCGGATCGGTTCGTTAGGATCTGCCAGCACTTCCTTATACTTCAACTGCTTCTGGAAGTTATACTTGGCATTCGGATTGTAATCACCGGTACGGCGATTGTTGTTCGGACGTCTGTTGTTATTGTAGCCGCCACGTCCGCCGCCATTTCCATAACGGTTGTTGTTATTACCGTATGAAGGTCTGCCACCACGATTATCGCGATTATCATAAGACGAACTTACACGGGTATCACCTACACGCGGTCTTCTTTTCTTTACACCATCACCCGAAACACCTTCGCCGGACGGAGTAGCCGAATAAGCCTTTCCTCTGTCTTCATAGTTCGGGCGAGACGGACGATTGTACGGACGATCGTTCCCATAAGAACGGTCATTGCCGTAAGAAGGGCGATCGTTGTTACCATAAGGGCGATTGCTACCGTAAGAAGGTCTGCTGTTATAGCCGCCTTCACGATTAGAGTTGCCGTAGCTACGGTTTCCACCATTATCGCGGTTATACGGTTTGTTGTAACCGCCATCACGGTTATCATACGTACGCGGGCGACTCGGTCTGTCTCCATAAGAGCGGTTGTCCCCATAAGAATTATAACCTCCGCGGTTATATGGTCTCCGTTCATAGTTGTTTCCCTCAGGTCTGTTATAACCTTGATTGTAAGGTCTTCTTTCAGAATCCTGGTCTGTGTTTTCCCGTCTGATACTTGGTATCACCTTTCTTGGACGCGGTTGAGATTCATCTCTTTCTTCTGTGCTCATTTGATGTAAATTAAATGATAATTAACTACTTGGTAACCTCACGGCTACCCATTGTTTCTCACTAAATACCTGTATAATTATGCGGCGTTATCGCCTTTAATTCAGCTTTAACAGCATCGCTAACCTGCAACGTATCGATAAAATTACTGATCGACTCGGCTGTGATACCTTCATTTGTACGAGTCAAGGCTTTTAATGCTTCATAAGGTTTCGGATACCCTTCACGACGAAGGATAGTCTGAATTCCTTCGGCCACTACAGCCCAGCAGTTATCCAAATCCCGGAACAATGCTTTCTCGTTTAATAACAACTTACCCAGCCCTTTTGTTAAACTTTTGAATGCGATTTCGACATGAGCCATCGGCACACCGACATTACGAAGGACTGTAGAGTCTGTCAGGTCACGCTGTAAACGTGAAATCGGCAACTTGGTTGCCAGGTGCGTCAGGATAGCATTTGCCATACCCAAATTACCTTCCGCATTTTCGAAGTCGATCGGATTCACCTTGTGCGGCATAGCAGAAGAACCGACCTCACCGGCTTTGATCTTCTGTTTAAAATACTCCATAGAAACATACTGCCAGAAATCACGGCACAAATCGATCAAAATCGTATCGATACGTTTCATCCCGTCAAAAATAGCAGCCATGTTGTCATAGTTGGAAATCTGTGTCGTCCATTCCTCACGGCTCAGTCCCAACACTTCATTCACAAACTTATTCCCGAAAGCTTTCCAGTCATACTCCGGAAAAGCCACATGATGCGCATTGAAATTACCGGTTGCTCCACCGAACTTAGCAGAAACAGGAGTCGCTTTCAACAGCTTCACCTGTTGTTCCAAACGGTAAACAAACACCATCACTTCTTTTCCTAAACGGGTAGGAGAAGCCGGCTGCCCATGCGTCTTGGCCAACATGGGAACATCCGCCCAGTCTTCGGCATATTTCTTCAACATGTCGATCACTTCTTGCAAACCGGGGAAATACACTTCGTTCAGTGCATCCTTGATAGACAATGGAACAGATGTATTGTTAATGTCCTGGGAAGTCAATCCGAAATGGATAAATTCCTTATATTCCTGCAAAGACAACAAATCGAATTTCTCTTTTATAAAATATTCAACAGCCTTTACATCATGATTTGTCACACTCTCGATCTCTTTAATACGGGTAGCGTCCTCAACCGAAAACTCGCGGTAAATTTTCCGCAAAGCCTCTTTATTCTCCCCAGTCGCCAACGCACGAAGCTGCGGTAAGAATTCAGACAGAGTAATAAAATACTCGATCTCAACCTGCACTCTGTATTTAATGAGCGCATACTCTGAAAAGTAAGCCGCCAGGTTCTCGGCTTTATTTCTATATCGCCCGTCTACAGGCGAAATTGCTGTCAGTGTCGAAAATATCATATACATTATTAATATGGAGTTGCAAAGTTACTATAAATCTTAATACATATAGGCGGAGATGAAGTTTTTTTTCTACTTTTTCGCAAAAATATTTGGAGGTAATAAAAAAAGCCGTATCTTTGCAGCGCTTTAAAGAGATAGAGCATATCAAACTTAATGAACAAATGAAAGGGCGTTTAGCTCAGCTGGTTCAGAGCATCTGCCTTACAAGCAGAGGGTCGGCGG